>JAEEGK010016282.1_pt1 | contig 16369 bp, 10 predicted proteins | sample 8958771 | NCBI WGS metagenome assembly JAEEGK01 (sample SAMN16246547, study PRJNA631951) | gut metagenome | biome: gut microbiome; feature: rumen; material: SC-attached | host: Bos | place: Iran: Karaj | collected 2018-10 | reverse complement strand
ATAAACAATTATTTTTAGGTCCACATCCAAAAAAATTTTCTCAATCAAATAATGAAATATACCTTAATCCAAAAGATATTGAAAAAATTAAAATAGAAGAATTTAAAAATTCAAATGATATAAAAAATGGTGAAAGAAAAATAAATTTTAATTTAGATAAAATCGAATTTCAATTTTTAAGTCATCATCATAAACAAAGAGTATCAAGTATATCAGTTTTAAGTGAAGTACAATTATTAGCAACTGGAAGTGCAGATGGTAATTTAAAATTATATGATTTAAAAACAAATAGAACTAAAAGAATATCAAAAATTTCTGATTTATCACTTAATTCAATAACAAATATAAATTCTAATAATTCAATTGCAATTGGTGGAGCTGATAATAAAGTTTATATTGTAAATACTATTTTATGTAGAGCTACTTCAAAATTTGAAGCACATGATGATAGTATTGTTAATATTTATTATTCTAAAAATTTAAAAAAATTAATTACTGATGGTAGAGATTCTAATTATAAATTATGGGATATTACTGAAAAAACTCCTATTAAAGTTTATTATGATACTGAAAGTCAAATTATTTCTTGTGATTTTAGACAAGAAGATGATTTTCATATTTGTTTAGATAATGATAAATATTTAGTTATTAGAAAAATTGATACTTCTAATACTGATTGTTATAAAGTTGTTCTTGATGATAAAACTACTTCTTTTGTTAGTTTTAATAAATATAATAATAATGAATATGTTGTCGGAAGTAAAACTAAATTTGATGTTTATGATATGAGAAATAATAAAATTGTTGAATCTTATCAAAATTTTGGAAGAGTTTCTTTATTTGAAAGTGATTCTACTCATAATTTAATATCAAATAAACAATCTTTGTTTTTAACTAATAGTAATAATTATGAAATTGTTAAAGAATGGAATGAATTAGGTGAAATTTCATCTTTGTATTTAGAAGGGTATAAAGATAAAGAAAGTAATGAGAATATTAGTATTGTTATTGTTGGAAATGAAAAAGGAGATGTCTATTATTCAAAAATAAAATTCTAATTTAAATAATGGAATATTTTTAAAAAAATTTTATATAAGTAAAAATAGTTTATTTATTAAAAATAATAAAATAATTATAGGAAAAAAATATAATAAAAAAATAAAAAAATTTATTTTTTTTTTTTCATATTTTTGTTAATAAATTACCATGAGATAATACAATTTTAAATTCTTTAAAATCTTCATAAGAATTTTTATTATCTATTTTATTATCAGATTTATTTAATATATTTTTATTTATTATGCATTTATTTATATTTAATTTGGGAAATTTTTTAGAAAGTTTATTTTTAATTGAATCTTTCTCAATTTCAGTTTTAATTATTTTAGTATTTAAAATAAAATGTCCATCTTTATTATATTTTTCTTTATCATTTTTAATTCTATTTATTAAATTATGTTTATCTCTGATATTTTGATCTAACATTTCTTCAACTTGATTATTTTTTGAATTAAATTGAGAATTAAATTTTTTAATTGATAATATATTTTTAAATTGTTTACTTTTAACTTTTAAAAAATCTTTAATAAATAAAAAATCATTATCATGTTGATAATCATAGTCAAAAATGCTCATATAGAAATCTCTGTGATTATATGCTAAATTTTCATTTAATTTTGGAATAACATCAATTTTTAATTTATTTAATTCTTTTTTATGTAAAATTATATTTTTTTTTAAAGATTTTTTTCCTATTAATTTTCTCATCATTCCTTTTGTAAATTTTGTTAAATTATCGTTATCTATCAAAATTTTGTCTTCTATTATTTTTAATTTTTTTTCATAAATTTTGTTATTTTTTTTTTCTAATTCAACTGATTTATTTTTTTTTCTTTGAATTAATTTTTTTAATTTTTCTCCATTAAATAAATTTATATCACATTGACTATTAATTTGTTTTGAAAATGAAAAATTATTTTCTTCATAAATTGAATTTATTTTTTCTTCTTTATTTAATATAATTTCATTTTTTTTTATATCATTATTTTTATAATTTTCATATATATTATTTAAATAATTTTTATTTTCTTTTTGAGAAAGAGGAGTTAAAATTATTTTATTATTTTTATTTCCTAATTCTTCCAAAGAATTATTTGATTTACTAAAAGTAGTATAAAAATTCTGTTTATTATCATCAAAAATATTATTTCTTCCTTTATAATTTATTTTTTTTAAATTTATTAAAAATTTATTTTTCTTTTTTAATTGTAAATTATCTTTTTTTCTTTCTTGAATTAAATCTTTATATGCCATTGATACTCTTCTATCAAACAATTTTTTTTTATTTTCAGAAATTATAATTTTATTATTTTCATTATTATCTTTTAATTTCTTAAATCTAAAAGTTAAAAAAGGATAATTTAAATATAAATTATTTATTATCGATTCTGTTTTTCAACACCTTCAATTATTTCATCTTTTTTATACATTAATTTATCTTCTGAATTAGAGAATAAAAGAAATTTATTCTCATCAGATTTAGACATAATTTTTTTTTTATTTATAAAAATAATTTACAGTTTTTTTATTAAAGTTTTAAATAAAAATAATACAAATAAAATAATAGAAAAATAATATAATAGAAAATGGGAAATAAAAACAATAAAAAAATTGATATTCCAAAACCAGTAAGAAAAAAGCAAATGAAATTTTCAAATTATCCAGATCAATCTGTTGCATATTCTGATGATGAAATTGAAGATAATGGAATTGAAAAACAAATTGAAAAAACTTTAATTTATGGTGATGATGATAATTTTGATATGAAAGGAGAATTAAATCGTTCTCAAAGTATGATTAATTTAAGAGGGAAAACTAAAGAATTAAAAAAAAAGATAAAAAATATTCAAAAAGAAAATGAAAATATATATAAACAAAATAATTTGAATTTTAATAAATATTTATCTAGTGATGATCAAAATGAAAATATAGATTTAGACCTTGATAAAGTTGATTTTAATAATGAAATAGTTAAATCTGAATTAAAATATGAACTTAAAAAAAAAAAGAATAGCATTGATAATAATTGTTTTATATCTCAAAAAATTCCTAAAACAAATGCAAATAATTTAATTGAATATTATAATAATCAAAAAAATAATAATAATAATAAAATTAATAATAATAATATCAATAATAATAATAATAATAATAATAATAATAATATTAATATTAATAATAATAATAATTTTAATAATATCAATAATAATAATAATAATAATATTAATAATAATAATATTAATAATATCAATAATAATAATTTAAAAAATGAAAATGAAAGAATAATTCCCCAAAAAATATATAATCAAATTAATAAAAATGATTTAAATACAATATTAAAATGTTTGGAAAAATGTAATAATAAATATCAAGAAGCAATTAATCTTTATAATAATGTTTTATATTATAAATCACTTGATGTTTTAATAAAAACTAGAGCATCATATTTAAAATTAAATTATTATATACAAGAAAAAAAATCATTTCCAAAAGAATTTCAAAATATTATGTCTCTTAAAATAGGTGAAAAAGTTTCAAAAATAAATAATTCAATTAATCAAGTATCTCCCTTGGCAGCAAAACAAAGAAATGGTTTAAATAAATATATTCAAAATATTAAAAACCAAAAACATAACAACTTAAACAATAACATAAACACTAACTTAAACAACAACTTAAACAATAACATAATCCAAAAAAACAACATAATCAACCCCAATCAAAATATAAATAAAATCCAAAACCTAAAACCAAACAATAGCATAAACACCACAAACAACATAAACAATATAAACAACATAAACAATTTCAACCTAAAACCCCAAAATCAAAATTTCCAAAACAACAACAACCTTCAACAACCATCAACATCTTCAGAGAAAGAAAACCCATCAAAAAAGAAAAAAAGTATTCATGACATAGAAGAAGATGAAATGGATTCAAAAATAACATCAGAAATAATGTCATCATCCCCAGGAGTAAAATTTTCTGATATAATAGGAATGAAGGATTTAAAACAAATGATAAACGAAATAATAATAATCCCATCAATTCGTCCTGATTTATTTACAGGAGTATTAAAACCACAAAGAGGAATTCTTCTCTTCGGTCCACCAGGTACAGGAAAAACAATGGTAGCAAAAGCAATAGCAAGTGAATGTTCCTCTACATTTTTTAATATAAGTGCCTCATCATTAACATCAAAATGGGTTGGAGAAAGTGAAAAAACTGTACGTTCACTTTTTAAATTAGCATATAAGAAATCACCATCAATTATTTTTATTGATGAGATTGATTCAATTTTAAGTAAAAGAAGTGAAAATGATAATGAAGCTGCAAAAAGATTAAAAACTGAATTTTTAATTCAATTTGATGGTTTAGGTTCAAATTCTAATGCTAAATTATTAGTCATTGCTGCTACTAATCGACCTATGGATCTTGATGATGCTTTATTAAGGAGATTACCTAAAAGAGTTTATTGTCCTCCACTTGATGAAAATGGTAGATTTGAATTTATTAAGAAATTAATTAGTAGTGTTGATAATAATTTAAAGGATAATGAAATTAAAGATATTGCTAAGAGAACTCATGGGTATTCTAATGCTGATTTACAAGAATTATGTAGAGAAGCTGCTTATGAACCTGTTAGGGAATTAAGTCTTCAGGAAATTTTGAAAATTAAAAAATTTAGAGATATTTGCTATTTAGATTTAAAAAAAGCTACTAAGAAAATTAGAGGGACTCTTAGTTTGAAAGTTGTTAAAGAATTACAAGATTGGAATAATCAATTTGGAGGAATTTAGTTATTTATATATTTATATTATTTAGATTAGAAATATAAGTAGTATATTTTGCTTTTATTTTTGTTTTTGTTTTTATTTTATTTTTATTTTTATTTTTTTTTTTGTTTAATTTAATTAAATAATTTTTTAATTGTAATTTAATAAAATGAAACAGAAAATTACTTTACCTTATTATACAAGTGGAGATAGAAATTATAAATGTTTTGAAAATTTAACAAATGATACTTTAGGAACTTCTTGTGTAAAAACTAATTCTTCAAATATTATTGAAAGGAATTTTTTAGATTTTGATGCAAAATTAATGAAACAAAATGAAAATATGTCAAAAATAAATATGAGATATCATCCAGAATATAAAAGATATCATGTTATTACTGAAATGCATCCATATATTAATGATTATATGAATCCAGTAAAACAATATCAATTTAAAGACACTCCATTAATTCAATCATCAGATGGGCTTTTTTCTTTAAGAAAAGAAAAGCAATATGTAAAAAGTATAGAAGATAAAAAAGTAAATTTAAATGTAAATAATTCAGAAGGAAATATTTACAATAAAAATAATAATATAATTCAATTAAAAGCAGAAAGAAATCAAAATATTTTACAACCAAATATCTTACATGTAAAATCAGGTGTAAAATCATTAAGAAGAATAGCACCACCATCATTAAATCCTGATTTTGATTTAATAAAAAAAGGTTCATATATAGAAAGTAAAGATGCACCTGAATATTTAAGAAATTATGATAGAGAAAATATAAAAAATATTGATCAATATTATATTGATAAGAATGAAAATATAACTGTTTTAAGTAGATTTGGTAGTTGGCTTACTTTAAGACCAAATGATAAAAATAGAAAACATTCTTTAGAAAAAGTTAAACAAGGTACATTTGAAACTTCTATTGTTGCTCCTGATTGGATGGATATTCAAACAAGAAGAAAAAATAATCCAGAAATGAATTTAAATCCTGTTAATAATTTTAAAAGTTATCAATTTCATAATACTTGTAAAGATAATACAAAAGTTACTATGCTTGTTGAAAAAGATCCAAATAATGCTTTACCTGATTTTTTAAAAGATTATTATGCTTAAAATTAATTAAATTAATGTGTATTAAATTTATGTAAAAAAAATATTAAAGTAATTGAAAATATAATCCATAATTAAAATATAAAATATGAAATATCAAAAATTAAATATCAAATATTAAATTATATTACATTAATAATTCCTATTACAAAAATTTCTAAAATATAAAAATAATAAAAAAAAAATAAATAAAAAAAAAAAAAATGATAGACGAAAAAGAAAAAAGAGAAGAAGAGCTCCGAAAGCAAAAAGAACGTGAGCGTATAGCATTTCTAAGTTGTAAAATTAATCATAATATATAACTTTAAAAAAAAAAAATTAGACAACGATCAAGAAGAAGCAATAAAAAAGCGTTCATACACATCATTTGGAAAATTAATTTTAGCCGATGAAGAATCTCAACCAATATATTCCTTAGGAAAAGCAGATCGTTTCGCAGTAACAGGTGACATAATAACAATACCAAAAAATACTCCAGGACCAACATACGACATTCCAGAAGTAACAAATTACAAATTTGAAACAAGTCACAAATGGAAAATAGGAAATGCAAAAAGACCACCATTAAACAATAAAGAAAAATTTGCATATTACAATCACGTTTACAAAAAAGAAGATGATTTAAGTCAATATCCAAAAAAATGGAATCATATAAAAGGAGGAGCAATACCATTAGAAGCAAGAGTTAAATATGATTTTAGACAAAAAGTTCCTGGTCCAGGAAGATATGATCCTTCATTAAGATTTACTAGACCTAAAACTCCTACTTATTTTATTGGAGAAAAAACTCAAGCTAGTTCTATTAAAATGTTAACTGGTACTAATCAAAATGTTGGTCCTGGTAAATATAGAGTTGAAAGTGCTAAGTATACTAGTAAACATAGACATTTTCCTGTTTATAGTATTGGGAATGGAAAGAGAAAACCACTTTATGGGAGACCTTGGACTAAAAATGAAACTTATTGGATTTATTCTAGTATGGGTAATCAAGTTCAAAGTAAAAAAAGAACTGAGGAACAAGTTAAAATTGGGAAAAGTACTAGAGATAGAGAAAAATTAAGAGGGACTTTTAATTCTATGATGGAAAGGAGACCTATGTCTGTTAGAATTCCTATGCCCAAATTTTAGGATTTTTTTTTTTTTTTTTGTTTTTTTTTGTTTTTAAAACTTTTTTTTTTTTTTTTTTATTTTTTTTTTTTTTTTTGTTTAAAGTGTTTTTTTATAGGTAAAAATTTTTTTTTAATTTGTTTGTTAATTTATAATTTTGAAAATTTTAAAAAAGTAAATATATTAATAAAAAATTAGATATACATATAAATTCATTTCTATTATTTCTTATTTAGGATTTTTTATTAATTTCATAATTACTTCTTGAATATAAAAATCAAATTGACATTCATTATATTTGTAATCAGTAGATAATTTAGATAAAATTTCCATTTCATTATTTTTATAAAATAAATTAAGACAATACTCACAAAAATAAATATAATAAGATAAAACACTTTTTTCACTCATTAAAAGTAATAAACAATTTCTATAATTAAAAGAAATATTTTTTTTATTCTTAAAAATATATTCATCTTCTTCATAAGTAGTAGGATAATTATTTAAAGCTTTTTTACATAATAAAATTAAATGTTTCAAAACTTTAATTTCCAATTCTTTAGAAATAGGTGAAATATAATAAAAAGTTAATGAAATATCATCATAAATTAAATTATCATTAGAAGTCATAGCTTTATATAAAAAATTAACATCCCCATCAAATAACATAAATCTTAAAAAAGACAATAATTCCAATAATTGTGATTCATAAATATTAATATTTAAATTAAAAACTCTAACATATTCATTTTCATTATGAAACAAATTTTTTTTAATATCAAATAAAGGATAAGAATCATTAAAAAAAACAGTTAAAGGATATTCACTACTATCATTATTATCAAGTGCAAATCCATAATTTAATAAAAATCTAGAATTTGTTTTTTTACCATAAGAATCAAAAATTTCTGAACCTTCATCAATATCTTCAATAGCTTGAATAACAAAACTTTCTAAAACATTATCATAATACCATTGAGTTTGTCTTGGTCTTTTATGATTTAATAAATCTGCAAAAGGCGCTAAAACATCAGTTTTATTTTCTCCTATTTGAATACCAAAAATTCTACTTGAAATCATCATTCTTGCTTCACAAAATTTTTTATATGAAAATTGAGTAAATGATGGTATGTAATAACATATTTTTTCATAATCTATTTTCATATCAATTTTCTTATCAAGAACTTGATTTAAAAATGGACTTCCTTTTAAATATTCTAATTCTTTATCAGTGTAAAAAATTGGAAAGTTTGAGAAATCTTTTGGTAATAAATCAAAGTAAAATTTCCATTTTTTACTTTTTTCTTCTGTTAATAAAAATGCACTTAATAAACAATGTTTAGGAGAATTTAATTCATTATACATAAATTTTCCTATTTCTTTTCCTATATTTGTTTCTAATGCTAATTCTAATGAAATTAAACATTCTTTTGGTATTGTCATAATTATTTCTTCTTTTAATATTTTTGATTTTGCACATACTCCTCTATATTCATCTGAATAAAAATGAATTTCTAATTTAGGAAAATATGCATCATATTTATATAATTCTTTTAAAAATTTTATATATATTGGATATGATTTAAATTTTTTTGATTTTAATTTAATTTCTTTTTTTTTATTTTCAATTAATGATATTAATCTTTGATTTTTATCTTTTGTTATTTTTTCTGCTTTTTCTATATCATACATTTCTAAATATGATAATGCTGCAATATAATAACCTTTTAAATATTTTGGATCTAATTTTATTGATTTTAATGCATCTTTTAATGCTAATGTATAAAATCCTTTTGCTAAGTAACATATTGCTCTTTTTATTAAAAAATTAGAATTTGATTTGTCGTTATTAATTACTTTTGTATAATATGATATTGCAATATCGTAATTTCTTAATAAATTAAATTTCTCTTTATCATTTTCATTTTCTTTAATATAAAATATTGGTTTTTGTTGAATTGTATATGGTCGTTTATTTGATTCGATTATTGGCAGTTTTTTCATTTATTTTTTTTTATTTCTTTAAATTTAATTTTTTTTTTTTATTTATAAATATATTTTTAAAACAATTTTTATGAATATGTGATTCTTAAATATATTTAAAATTTTTGAATAAATAAAATGAGGAAGTTTATTATTATTATTTTTTATTTTTTGAATATTCAATTTATTAATAGTGATACCATTGAAGATTTCTTAAAATATTTTGATTCTAAAACTGATGAAGAGTTATTTTATATATTATTAACTTTAGAAGATATAACAAAGAAAAACATAGAAAATAAATATATAAAAAAAAGAAATAATTTAACAAAAGAAATAAAAAGAATATTTGATCATTTATCACATAAGAATATTACTAATATTGAATCTTTTGATAAATTAATAGAAAAAAATTATAAATTTATAAATGATTCAAATGAAATGTTATTTAATATAAATACAGATAGATTTTTACTTATTCGATGGGCAATTAATTTATACAAATATTTAACAAGAAATAAAGTTCTTGTAGGAGGTATAATTGATTATATTAATTATCTTAAAAAAAGTGAAATAGTTGATTATATAAATAGCAATTTAAATGAAGAATTAAATAATATTGAAAAAAGAAATAATATAATTTTAAATATTCAAAATTTTAAAACTCCAGTTAATATTTATGCATATATTTCATCTAAATCAAATACTACTTTAATTCAATATATATATAATTTTGAATATTATTCAAATTTAGTAAAAGGAATTCCACAATCATCATCATTATATGTTAGAGAACAACTTCATACTTTATCTCATAATGAATTATTAAATATTTTATTTGATTATTTAAATGAATTTTCAGAGATAAGAAAATATCATAATTTCATTCAAAAAATTGAAAATAAAAATTATATTTATTTAGATAGTAATGAATATGTGAATAGAATGGATAATAATACTTTACGTAAAATTTCACTTGCCTGTGAATATTATAATAGAAAAAGTAAAAAAATATATAAACCTCTGAGAAAAATCAGAAATTATATTTATAAAATTCCTTCTATATATTTAACAAAATATATTTCAGAAAAATTAATACTTTATCCTGAACTTCTTCAAAGTAATAGAACTCTTGATATATATAATAATCGTAAATATACAGAATATGATGAAGTTCAAGATTTTTTAACTTTACAAAAAAGGATTCATATTTTAAAATATTATTTAAATCTTGTATATAAATTTAATGAAGAGAATAATGAAATCTTAGATAATATTTATTATTTCTCAAATAAATTTATTTATGGTTTAATAGTTAGAATTACAAATAAATATAAAAGTTTACAAAACAAAATTTCTTTTAAAAATATTGTAGAATTAAATAAAAATAATATAACAAGTTATTTAGAATCAAGACCTAGATTACAATTAATAAAAATTGTAAATGAAACAAGAAATTATTATTTAGAAATTAATAAATTAACTGATGAAAATATTGAATTTTCCAAATTAATAAATTTCGAAAGAAATGAACTTATTTCATATGTAACAACAATGATTGTTTCAAATGAAACTTCAAAATTTATGAATATAAGTAAAGAAAGAAATTTTAATAATAGCCCATTATTTGGTGATATAACAGATTTTTTAAGAGCAGTCAATATAAATTATTTAAAAAAATGGTTATTTTTTATTGAATCATATTTTAGTAAAATTGAAGGTAGAAATAATATTATCGGTGGAATTAAAAATTATTATTTCAATTATATTCCAAAAAGTAAAATTATTGAAATGATTTATATTTATTATAATAAATATGAAGAATTAAGAGAACCTAAAAACTTTATTAAAATAATACAAATAACTAATACTTCACATGAATTAATTGTTAATTTAAGTGATAATGATTTATGTGAGACTGTTAAAATTTTAGATGGTTATTCAAAAAGGAAAAATATACAAATTAATTTTGGTGAAAATATTATCAATTATATTGATGATTGTAGTAATTTTAGAAATCAATATATATATTTTTTATTTAGACTTCTTGCAATTTTTCCTGAATTAAATAGTAAAACGATTTTTAAATTAATTACACAAGGAGAAAAAAGAGAAATAAATCCTTTAATAAAATATGAAGAAATAATTTATACTAAATTAAGTCAATCAGAATTATTATATTTTGCAAAAAATATTCAGAAATATTATAATTCAATAAATATTGAAAAAGAAAAAATTGATTTAGAAAATGGAAATGTAAATTTAAAACAATATATTATGTCAAAAATAAATGAAAATAAACTAATTGAAGATTATCCTGTTATTTATTCATTATTATTTTATAATGAAACAGAATATTTATTTTTTGACAATTATAAAAATTATTTTTCAAGAAATTCAAATAGAAAAAATGTAATATATAATAATACTAAAAATTATCTTTTTAATAAATATAATATTAATTTAACAAATAATAAAATTGAATTACTTGATGAAATTATATCAAATTATACTGAATTTCAAGATCCAAGATTTTTTTTTAAAAATATTGATCCTTTAACTGAGAAAACAGAAATTGAATTATATAATAATTATGACAAAAACATTTTATTTAAATATGCTATTGTTTGTTTTATTTTAAAATATGAAAAAAATACATCAAATAATGATTTATTTGATTATAAATATTTTTATCAAATGAATAAAAATGAATTAGTAATATATATACATAAATCAATTAATGATTTAAATATATTATTTGAAAACATGACATTTATTATGAATTATTATATAAGCAATTATTATTTAAATTATAATGAAGAAGATATTTATTATCTTACTCTATATTAAAATATTTATTATTGTCAGTCCAAAAATATAGAATGATATATTTGTTTTTTTAAATAAATGAATATGGATTCTTAATAATATTAAAATAAAAATAATTTCATATATCTCATTCCATAAATTGGATTGACAAATATAAATATAGTCTCTAACTCTGTTTTAATTAAAATAACTTAAACGATAATTATTACTTGTAAATTATATATTAAATAGAGAACATTGAATAATATTTTTTTAATTTTATTATTAAATAAATAACGACATTTAAATTATTTTTTAAAAATAAAAATTAATTTTTTTTTCAATTTCTCAAATTTTAAATTTATTAAATAAAAAATGCTTAAATTTAATTAAAATATATCATTTAATTATTTAAAAGTATAACTTATTTATGAAAAACAAGTTAAAATATAATAATTTTGGCATTACATAATTAATTATTTATACGAATAATTATTTTTTTTTATTTATATATCTTAGAAGAAGTTGAAGAACCATGATTGCCGTTAAAGTAAAAAATTTAGACAAAAAAAACCCGAAAAAAGAAGTTGAACTCCCATTTCAAGTGAATCCTAAATATCAAAAAAAGATTTCAATATTTAAGGCATATTATACATTTTGTACAAAAAAATTATTTTTATGTCTGATTTTAGGAATACTTGGCTCAATTGGAGGTGGAATTACATCACAATTATTAGAATATTTTACAGGAGAACTAATTTCAAAATTAAATGACAATACTTCAAATAAAGATATGATAATACATAATGTAAAAAAAATTTGTGTAATATATTTAATAATTGCTTTTGTTTCATTTTCATGTGGCTATCTTCAAATATGTTTATTTACTTATGTTTCAAAAGAAATTTCAAATAAATACAAAATTGAATATTATAAAATTATGATTAATTTAGAACAAAATTGTTATGATTTATATAAAAAATCTACAAATGAAATTTGTAATCAAATAATTATTGAATTAGAATCCATTGAAGGTGGCTTAGGTTCCACAATGGGAAATTTAATAAATCAATCAAGTTGTGTAATTTTTGGAATTATCTTTGCATTAACTATTTGTTGGAAATTAGCTTTAGTCTTAATTTGTGTATTTCCAATGTTAATTCTTATTCAAATAAATTTGGTTTCTATTGTTTCAAAAAAAACGGAAAATTTAAAAAAAATAAATGAAAAAAATTCAGGATATTTAGAAGAAATTTTATATAATATTAAAACAGTTGCTTCATTTTGTAATTTTGATTATGAAAAAAATAAATATCAAAATGAATTAGAAAAGTGTGTTACTTTTACAAAAAAATTTGGAATTAAAACTTCATTTTCAATAGCGTTTTTAAATTTATCAATGTCATTAATGTTTGGAATGACTTTTATTGTAGGTGGATATTTATTATATAAAAAAGAAAAAAATGGAAATAAACTTTTAGATTCTGGAAATATTTATTCTGTTCTTTCTTTAGTAACTTCTGCTGGATTCCAATTACCAGAAATGGCAAATAATATAAAAAGATTAATTGATTGTTTAACAAATTTAAAAAATTATTATGAATTAAAAAATTATTCTGAAAAAATTCAAAATGAAAAAAAAAATAATGATAATAAAAAATTATCAATAAAACAAAATGCTAAAGAAGATAAAAATACTTTAAATAATTGTAAAATACTTCAAGGTGGAATTTCCTTTAAAAATGTTACTTTTTCATATCCAAATAATTCAGAAAAGCTTATTTTCAAAAATTTAAATTTAGAAATTCCATGTAATAAAACAACTGCAATAATAGGTAAATCAGGTTGTGGAAAAAGTACATTATTAAATTTAATTGAAAGAATCTATCAACCAAACTCAGGAGAAATTTTATTAGATAATGTTAATATAAATGATTTAGATATTAATAATATAAGAGATAAAATAGGTTATGTTGCACAAGAACCAATTTTATTTAATGATACAATTAAAAATAATATAATTTTTGGAAGAAATGAAGAAAATGAAGATGAATTAGTTGATTCTGCAATTAAAAATGCATATGCTTATAAATTTATATATAAATTTCCAGATAAATTAAATCATATTGTTGGTGTTAAAGGAGGAAAAATTTCTGGAGGACAAAAACAAAGATTAGCTATTGCAAGAGCTTTATATAAAAAACCTGATATATTAATATTAGATGAAGCTACTAGTGCATTAGATAATGAATCTGAAAAAAAAGTACAAAAAACTATTGATAAATTAAAAGGAAAAATTACTATTATAATAATATCACAAAGATTAAAAACTATTAAATCTGCTGATAATATTATATTTTTAGGAAATGAAGGAAAAATATTAGAAGAAGGAACTCATGATTATTTAATCAATTTAAAAGGAAATTATTATGATTTATATATGCAAGGAATAGATAATAATCAAAGTTTTAATAATGATAAAAGTAAGGAAAATAATAGTATTATGTCAAAAACAAATTCATTTATATCTACAGATTTAAATAAAGAGTTAAAAAGTGATAATGATATAATTGTAAAATTAAAAGATAATGATAATAATTCTAAAAATTGTTCGAAAACTTTTTTTAATTTTCCTTTTAAAAAATTATTCAATACTTTAAAAGAGTATAAATATTATACTATAATTGCAATAACTTGTTCATTTATAAATGGAGTATTAACAGTTTTTGTAGGTTGGTTAATTGGAGGTGGAATAAGTGGTTTATCAAATGATGATTTAAATCAAGTTAAAAAAGATGGATATAAATATGGAATATATCATTTTATTTTAGGAGTAGCAATTTTAGTAATGGAATTTTTCAGATATTATTATTTTGAAATTTTAGGTGAAAATTTAGTAAAATATTTTAAATCAAAAATTTTTGATTTTTTTTTAAAAATTGATTTAAGTTTCTTTGATAAAGTTGAAAATACTCCAGGAAATTTATCAAGTAAAGTAAATATAAGAACAAGTAAAATAAATGGAACTATATTATCATTATTTAGTATGTTTATTCAATGTTTTGGAAATTTAATAACATGTTTAATATTGGGAATTTTAACAGAATATAAAATAACTTTTATTTTTATGTCATTTATAATTTTTATTTTTCTTGGAAATTATATTTCTGTAAAAATTAATTCAAAAATAGAAAACAATCAATTAAATAATTCATATGGAGATTTAATAATAGAACATTTAACAAATTTATTTACAATTAAATGTTTTAATGCACAAAATTCTTGTTATAACAATTTTGTAAAATGTGTATATAATAATAATAATAATTTTAAATATGCTAATATTGCAGGATTATTTTATGGTTTAACTTTAAGTATCATTTATTTTGATTTTGCTTTAACTTTTTATTGTGCTGGAAAATTTTATGTAAATGGTAAAATGGAATTAGGAACATTTTTAAAATGTTTTGATTCAATAACAACATCAACTTTTTTTATTAGTTTAGCTGTAAAATATATTAAAGATGTATCTTTAATGAAAGAAGCTTTAAAAGGATTATATGAACAATTAGAAATTTCTTCTAAGATAGATTTAACAAATAATGATGAAAAATTGATTAAAAAAACAAATGAAAACTTTTTAGGAAAAATTGAATTTAAAAATGTTAGTTTTGCTTATCCTTCAAATCCAAATCATTATATTATAAATAATATCAATTTTATTATTAAACCAGGGGAAAGAATTGGGATAATTGGAGGTTCAGGTGCAGGGAAAAGTACAATTACTCAATTAATTGAAAGATTTTATGATATTAAAGAAGGAGAAATATTAATTGATGATATTCCTATTCAAAATTTTAATTTAATTAATTTAAGAAATTTTATTAGTTTTGTTCAACAAGAACCAGTTATATTTAAAACAAATGTTTATGAAAATATTAAATATGGAAATTTAAATTGTGATAAAAAAGATATTGAAAATATTTCAAAAAAATGTTTAATTAATTGTAATTTAAATGATGATTTAGATAAATTATCTGCTGGAGAAAAACAAAAAATTGCTATTGCTAGAACTTTAATGAAAAAAAATAAAATATTAATATTAGATGAAGCTACAAGTGCATTAGATAATGAATCAGAAGAAGAAATACAAAATTTATTAGATAATATTATTTTAGATGATAAAATGACAGTTATTATTATTGCACATAAATTAAAAACTGTTAAAAAATGTGATAGATGTTATCAAATGAAAGATGGAAAAATTGTAGTAACTGGAACATTAGAAGAAATCTATAAAAAAAAATTATAAATATTTATCCCTAATCCCTAAAAACTAAAACTTAAATATTTAATTTTTTTTTAATTATCCCCAATTTCCTTATATTAAATTAAAATCAATTAATTATTTTTTATTTTATCAAATATGAATTTTTAAAATTAAAAATTAATAGATTTAAAAATAAAATTTATTAAATTTGGGGATTGGGGATTGGGGATTGGGGATTGG
>JAEEGK010016281.1_pt1 | contig 16369 bp, 9 predicted proteins | sample 8958771 | NCBI WGS metagenome assembly JAEEGK01 (sample SAMN16246547, study PRJNA631951) | gut metagenome | biome: gut microbiome; feature: rumen; material: SC-attached | host: Bos | place: Iran: Karaj | collected 2018-10 | reverse complement strand
ATCCCCAATCCCCAATCCCCAATCCCCAATCCCCAATCCCCATATATTAATCATTGTAATTAAATATTTATATTTAATAATAAAAATATATTAAAAAAATAATTATAAAAATAAATTATTAATGGGGTGTTGCCAAAGTTCAAATGAAAAAAAAACATCTGGAACTTCTGATGTTCATTATCAACATCAAACTCATCATAATAACAATGAATATATATTACAAAAAAGAGAAGAATATTATAATAGGTCTGATGTTAAAAAAAAACAAATATTTACAAATTCTGATTAAATTATATTTTATTTTATATATTAAAAATTAAAAGTTATTAAAAAATCTACATATTGAATTAATATTAAATATAATTCTTTTTTATGATAATTTATTTTAATATAATTAAATGATATTATAAATTCAAATAAATAACTTTATAATATAAAAAGTATAAAATAATATAAGATAATGCTATTTTCTAATATAATATTGATTTTCGTATAATAAAATAAAATTTATATATTTAATATTATGAATATTTAAAATTAAATAAATCAATTAATTAAAAATATATTAAAAACTGACAATTATAAATATTTTAATTTTTTTTTAAATTTTTTAATAGTTTTTCTTCTGTTAAATTTAATCTATCATATTCATCATTTAATATTTTTATATTTTTTTCATTTTTAATTATTTTATTAATATATATTTCTTTTATTTTTTTTTCAATTAAATTTTCATAATTTTTTTTTATTTGCTGAATTTGATATATATATTCTTTTTTATCATAAAATAATTCTTTTTTTAAATCATTTGATAAGTTTTTAAATTCATCTATATAATTATTATATTTTTCTTTATAAAAATTAATTTCCATATATGCTTTACATTTAGGATTTAAATTATATTTTACATTTTTTATATTATTTTTTAATTCAATAATTTTATTATTTAGTTTTTCAATTTTTAATTTTAATTTTTTATTTTCTTTTAAAATTTTATTTTCTGAATCATTAATAAATAATTTAACTTTTGATTTTATTTTTGATGATTTTTGTTTTTTAATTTTATTAGTATCTTTTTTTATTTCATTATTTAAATTATTTAATAAATTATCATTAATTTTATCTCTATAAGTTTTATTTACTTTATTTATTTCATCTTCAATTTTTTTATTTTTTTTTTCTAATTCATTTTTCTTTTTAAATAAATTTTCTAAATTTTTATTATTTAATTTTACTGGAATATTTAAATTATAGTATGTATGTAATAAAAAAGTTTGACTTGAGTTTAAATTGTTTATATTATTATCATTTTTGAAATCATTTATTCTTTTTTCTAAATTTTCATATAAAATTTCACTTTTTGGTTTATCATTTTCACTATTAATAATATTATTATTTTTTATTTTATTAAAATTATTATAATTATCTAAACAATTTTGATTTTTATTAACAAATTTATCTGTTTGAAAATCTTTTAAATTTTTCTTAATTAAATTAATATTATTATAATTATTCATTTTATTACAATTTTATTTATATTAAATAATCATTTATTTTTATTATAAATAAAATAATAATTTTTTTATATAATAATTTTTTTAAATTAATTTATTTAAAAATAAATTTCAAATTTTGAAAACAAATATAAATAAATTTTGAAAATAAAAATAGAATCTTATAAAAAATTATTTACTTATAATTTATTTTTAATTTAAAATAAAAATTAATTATATTTTAGTAATATTGATAATTATATAAATTTCCTTCATCTAAATCCATTTCCCCATCTTCTTCATCATAATATTCACCTTTTTCTCCAAATCCCAAACTTCCCATTTTACTAAGTTGATTTTGAATCATTTTAATACTATTTATAATTTTACTATTATAAATTTTAAATTTTTTTCTTTTTATTGTTTCACTCCATTTATTATCATATAATTGAACTATTTCTAAAAATCTCAATGAAACAAAAGTAATTTCACTATTTTCACATTTTAAACAAGATAAAACTAAATGAATTAATTCAATATTTTCTATAATTAATTTTCTTGTTTCTTTCATTGGTAAAAGTTGATATAAATCAAATATTATTCCAAAAACAATTGAATAATTATCATTTTTTTTTAATATAATTGAATGTAATAAATTTATAATATTTGAATTTGCAATTGCTTCAGCACAATCTTTATCTGAAGCAACATTTCCAAAAAATGAAATAACCGCAATTAATAAATCATCATCATATGTTGTTGATTTTAAATTTTTTTCAAAAAAATTAATAAGATTAAATTTTTCTAATTTCTCAGACCAATCTGTTTCAATATAACTTAATATATCTAAAGTTTCAATTAAAAATTCATTAGATTCTTGTTTACTATTAATAATTTTTAAAAAATAATTATCAACATAATTATCATATATTTCATTTATATCACTATCATCTGAATATTTAATTATATTTTTTACTATTTTTATCAATTCAAAATCCGAATTTTTTAATGCCCTCTCAATTAAAACTTTAACTCTTCCCCCTTGACCTAATTTTTTTGCATTTTCAGGATATGTTACTAAATTAATTGTCAATGCAGCTAATTCACTTCCTATTATTTTCTCTGGAAATTTATCAAGTAATTCAAATACAATATATAAACATTCACTTTTTTGAAATAATGGTAAACTTTTACTTTCTAAACTTAAATTATATAATAATCTCAAAAGATTAGAACGAAATTCAGCTAATTTAAAATATTCTGTTAATTTTAAAAAATATTCTTCATTTTCTATAATTTTCATTCTAAATGTATGATCAAATGATAAATTAAATAATATTTGAGTGTTTAACATCCAAATAAGTGGATGTTGATAATCAAATAAAACCATTAATTTATCTAAAATTCCTTCTTTAATCATAGTATCTTTATTTACTTGAAAAATACTTAATTTTTTTAAAAATAATAATAAATTTGATAAAACATTAATATTTGGTCGATTTAAATTTTTAATTATATATTTAACAATATCTTTTTTAACCATTTTATATTCAATTTTAGGATCTTCAGCCAAATGCATTAAAATTAAAAATGCCATTTTTAAAATTCTATCTTGCTTTCTAACAACAAACAAAAATTTTTCTAATTCATTAATATACTCTTTATTACTTTTACTTTCATCTGTGCTCCATCTTATTATTTCATCTTTTCTATATTCATATTTCATTATATTATAATCTATAATTCCTAAACATATTTCACCTATACTTAAATTTAATATATAAGGATGTAATTGATAATAATATGAATATGTTTCAAAAAATGCTAATAAATATAATGTTAATTCCATTGATTTTTTTTGTTCATCTCTTAATGTACGAGCAAGAGTTCCAAGAACAGTCGAATTTTCTTCGTTTTGAATTATATCTATCATATTTCGTGGATCACGAATAAGATATAAAATATTACGGGCCCCAACTATTTTATCTTCATATTTTTCTTCATATAACATATCAACATATTTATTGATATTTTCATATGTTATTAAATTTAAATCATTTAAATTCTTTTGTTTAAAACCTGTTTTTGGTCTTTGACTCTTCATTTTAATTAAAAATTATATTTTTATATTTAAAATTATTAATTATAATTAATTTCATTTTATTATATAAAATTAATAAAAATATTTTATAAATAAATTCAAATTATATTATTTAATAAATTAAATGATAGATATTTTTTTCTTAATATTAATGATAATATTTTCTATATTTATATTAATTATTTCTATTTATATTGTAGATTATTTTTCAACTTCAGAAGAAGAAGGATGTGTGAATAACATTTTTTTAAAAATAATTGCTATAATAGGATTAATGATGGTCTTTATTGAAATTTTATTATTACCTTTAGATGTAGCAAATATTCATGGAAAGGGAGGTAAAATAAATATGAATACATTTTGGATTATTTCTTTTATCATTGTTTTTATTTTTTCATTGGTTATTATTCCTTTAATGATTAATATATATGAACTTGATCCTGATTTAACAACAGGTGAAAAAATAAAAAATGGGTTTTTATTTTTTATAATTGATGCTATAATCTTTTTATTTTTATTTTTTATATTATTTTTGTGCTTTAATAAAGCGAATATTCCTTTCGAAAAAAAAAATTATTCAATTATTGGGTATCAAAAATCTAATAGCGATGCAATTTCATTTGATGATAAATGTATAATTAAAGAAGAAGATATTTCTATAAAAACACCTTTTCTTATTTTTTCTTTTGGATTAATGAGTTTTGGAGCATATTTTTTATTAACAGTTTTTGGAGGAATAGGAATATTTGCTTTACCTTTAGATTTAATAAGATCATTTATTATTAGACCTATAAAAATTAGTAAAAATCGTTTAGAAGAAATGAAAAAAGAAATAGTTCAAACATCAATTGATTTAAAAGAATTAGCAAAAAAAGTAAAAAGTATGGAAGAAAAAGGATACAATAAAAAATATTTTTGGTCAAAAGAAAAAAAGCAATATACTCAACTTTTTAATGAACTGAAAGTTGGAGTTAATATTATAGATGAACAATTTCAACTAATTAATATACAAAATGCAATTGGAGAAACAAGTATAATTCAGTATTATTTAAGTTTAATTATAGGAATAATTTTTATGATTTTTTCAATAATTTGGGTAATTCATTTAGTTTTATATGTTTTATTAAAAAAATATTATTTCTTAAATAATTTATTAAGTTATTTTACAAATAATGGAATTACATTTTTAGCGACATTTTTATTTGGATTTTTATGCTTTTATTTCTTAATATGTATTGTAAAAGGAAATTTTAAATTTGGAATTCGTTTTATAATTTTAGGTTCAGTTCATCCTATGAAAAAAAATGAAACTTATATGAATTCAATTTTATTTAATATTATGTTAATTTTAATAACAAGTGTTTCTTTAATTCATTTTTGTGTGAAAGCTTTTAATGAATATGTTAGCATGACTGATATTGATATTATTTTTTCTATTTTAATAAAGAATTTATCATTTTTTAAATACTTTTTTAAATATAATATATTTGAATGGATTTTTTGTGGAATTATGCTAATTTCTTTTATTTATTTAATTTTTAGACCTAATGATGTTAATACTATTCAAAAAATTTTGTATGAAAAAATTGAAAGTGAAAAAAATACTAAAAATAAGTTAATTGAATTAAATGAAACTTAAAATTAGTAATAAAATTTTTATAAAATTATTTTATATTATTAATTATATAAATTATTTAACTTAATAATTAATATTATATAATATATATTTAAAAATTATTAATATTTAAAAATTTTAAAATTAGCTAATAATTAATATATTCCTCATTAGTCTAGCGGTTAGGATATCTCGCTCTCACCGAGAAGAGGGGGGTTCGATTCCCCCATGGGGAAATTTTTTAAGCTTTTAAAAAATAACTGTCTACTAAAAAATTAACCAACGAATTAAAAATTACAGGATGGAATATGATGAAGGCAGCTGCAGATGATAATGTAACCTTCATTAATAAATATTTAATAGAAGAAAATACAGATATTTTAATGCTGAATGAAACTGGCAAACTTAATAATAATAAATTAAATAAAGATTACAAAATTTATGGAAAGAATAAATATGTAAGAACTTTAATAAATAAAAGATATGACTCAACAATATGCTTTCCAGAATTAAATGATGAATTTTGCCTAATTTGTAGAGTAACATTAGAATCAGGAAGTTTTATTGTTTTTAACTATTACTTAAGACCTGATGAAAAAAAGTACATCAGAATAGGTGAATTAAAAAATAAATTGAGAGATTTAATAGTCAAAACTAAAAATGCAAAAATCGTTGTATATGGTGATTTAAATATAAATAAAGAAAACATTATGAGAGAAATAGGATATGATATGAAAAACTATGGTGGTAAAATTATATTTAGTGATTTAGAATGTAGTTTTACAAGAATTAGAAACGTAAGTAATGTAATTCAAACATCTTATATTGATTATTTTATAAATTTTGGTGTGAAAGAAACCAAGTTTAATGTACAAAAAATAGGAAGATCTGATCATTTAGCTATATCTATAAATATAGATACAAACACGATAGATAAAACAATTTGTAGAAAAAAAGAACTTTTTTATAATTACAAAAAAATTAATGAAAATTATGAAGAAACAGGTAAAAGATTTCTAAAAGCTATCAATGATGAAAATAAATTAGCTAGTGTAACTAGTTTAATAAATGATCTAAGAAATAATAATAAACCAAGAGTAAGAAAAGTTAAAAATGTATTCAATTTAAATGATAAACTAAAAAACTTCATTGATGAAAAAAAAGTATTAAAAAGTAATGATAAAAACTTATACAAAGAACTAAATAAACTAGCAAGAAACATAAGAAAAGATGAATATTGTAGTTTCTTGTTAGGATTAGAAAAGTTAAAAGCTAAAAAACACATTAAAGAATTTTTTGTAAAAATAAAATTTTATACTAATATCAATAAAAAAACTGATATAATTAAAAATTTATTAATTAATAATAATCATAATAATGGAGAATTAAATTACACTACAGATCTAAACATAATAAACAAAGAAATTAATAAAAAATTTAAAAATCTTTTATTAGATGATGGATTAAAAAGAATATATCTTCCTAGTAGTAATGAACAGGAAGATTTATATAATTTCAATAACAAAGATATAGAAAGATGTATAAAAGAAAGCAATCTAAATAAAGCTACATCATGGGATATGATCCCAGGTAAAATATTTAAAAATTTCATAATAAATAAAGAGAAAAATAATAAAGAACATAATGAAAATTTAAATAACTTAAGAGTATTCATGAATGATTTAGTTAATAATTATATTTACTATCCAGAAGAAATAGCTACAGCAAGATTGGTTTGTATAAACAAAGATGCTAGTAAAATGGGAGATATTAATAATATAAGAGGAATTGCTGTGAATAGTATAATAATTAAATTAATAGAAAGATTACTACTTAAAGATCTTAAAAAAGAAATTAATCAAAAGCATTTAATATGTAAAGAACAAATAGGATTTATGGAAGGTCTAGGATGCGAAGTTAACCTTTTAAGACTAAGGCAAAGATGCAATGATATTAAAAATGTAAATAAAGGCTTTGTTAAAGCTGTTATTTTCATTGATCTAAAAAATGCTTATGATACTGTGGACCATGGAATACTATTTAACAAATTAGAAAAAATGAATATAAGACCTAGATTGATAAGAGTATTAAAAGCACTATACTCAAGTGCAAGAATATCAGTTGATATTAATGATAGCAGTATTAATGTTAATAGAGGAGTGCTACAAGGTAGTATTTTATCGCCTTTCCTATTCAATCTTTATATAAATGATCTAGTTGAAAAAATTAAAAAGGCTGCTTTTGAGGTACTTGCTTATGCTGATGACATAGCAATCTTATGTAGTTGTGAAAAAGAAATCAACTTAGTAATAGATGTAGTTGATAGACAGAAGAAAACAAACTTATTCTAAATAAAAAAAATCTGCAATTATGTACCTTTTTAATTCAGAAATAAAATGGAAAAAATATTTAGGTTTTCCAATTGTAAAACAATATAGATATCTAGGTATACTCATTATAATAATTGGCTGAAACCTATAGGTGGATTAAAAGAAACAAGTAAAAAAATAGAAGTTTATATTAGAAGAAATAGATGGCTATTAAAAAGATATTTTAGTATTAAAACTTTAATTCAATTATGGGAATACTTTCAAAAATCAAGAATGACATACGGTCTGCTGTTTTTTTACAATTAAATACTATAGTTTATTATATTGATGAAGTTTGCTATAGATTTATGAGAAATATTATTGGATTAGGCAAAGGAACACCTAAACCAAGATTCATGCTTGCTATAGCAAATGGAAGCTTTAGAAACAATATGATGATAAGATTATTAAAAGTTATTAAAAAATATAGAATGCATTTTAATGAACATCCAACTTTATATAATGATATAATTAATGAATTTGGAAAATGGTATGGTGAAATGGATGATAACATTAATATTAATACTATAAAAAAGAATACAATTATCAAAAGTATAAAAGAACTAGCTGAAAAAAAAGATATAAAAATTAGTGAAGGATATAGAAAAGTAGTAAAAAAATATTGTTATAAAGGATCAGCCTTAGAAGAAAGATGTTTTATCAGATATATATGTGAAACAGGCTGGACTAACAATCATAAAATTGCTATAGATGCGGCTCAGAAGAGGGCTATACTAAAGAACATGTGCTAAACAAATGCCCTGTTTTTGAATTATGGCGAAATAGAACAAGAAAAAAAATAGGTTGCAATAATATAAAACTATGGCTAGATAAAAATATTTTTAAACCATCATATAAAACAATGAATGATTATAAAATAAAGTTAATTAGAAGCATATTAAATGACTTTTATAAAGATAAAAAGAGATATATGAAAAATCACAAAATTAGACATGCTATAATCAAATACAAAAAATCAATCAAAAAGTAGAGAAACGCAATAGATTTGATGTTTAAATTGTAAATATGATATGGAGCTAAAGATCAGCTATTTGTAAATATGCTAAACCTAATGTAATTGGGTATTTATATTAAGGAAGCCTTTGTAAATATTTTTATTTATATAAGGATTTCCTTTAAATAATATTAATTTAATTTAATTATTTAATTTTATTAAAACCTTTTCGAAGGTTAATAATAAAAAAAAAATAAATAAATATATATTATTAAAAATAAAAAAAAATATTAAATATATTTTATTTTTAAAATTGTTAATTTTAATTAATGAATGATATATTAAATAAATAAATATAAATTAAATACTTTTATAAATTAATAATCAAAAACAAAAAATCAGTTTATTATTTCTTTGATTTATTTATATAATTATCTAATCATCTTTTTAATAATAGAAATATAATTTTTTAATTTTAAAAATTAATATTCATTTTATTTATTTGTTTAATTTAAAATAATATAAAATAAAATGGAAACTACTTCAAATGAAAATAATAATGCAAATTCAGATTCTAACAATAATAATAATAATATAACAAATAATTCATTACCTGAATTAAGATTAGATATTTTGCATGGTTTTGGTGCAGATTTTGATCTTCCAATCCGTGAAAATTTAGTTTTTGTAAATAGAGCTATATGTTATCCTATTGGAAGACATATTATATTAAGAGATATATTAAGTCCAAAAAATGAATCTCGACAAAATGAAGAAATTTTTATTTATTTAGATGATGAAACAATAAATGTTACATGTTTAAATGTTTCTCGTGATAATTATTTATTATTAATTGCAGGACAAACCGAAAAAACTTGTGATGTAAGTGTTTATAATTTAAATCATCTTAATTTTACAAATTTTACAATTTATAAACCTCGAAGAAAATTAATAACTTCATTATATAAACGTTTTATTTATTCTTCTTTTTCTGAAGATGGAAATTTAATATGTTGTATAGGTGAAGAAAACAATGGCAATTTAAAAGGTTTAATTTATGATATTCAAACATTTAAATATTATAAAAATGAAAATTATTCTCCAAAATATATATTTGATTTACCACATGAAGTAAATAAAATAACTTTTTTAAATAATAGGGTTTTATGTACCAGTGGAAAAAATCATTTAAGTTTTTGGGTTGAATTCGAATCTACTTGTAAAGAATATAAATCTACCGTAAATTTACAAAAAAATTATGTTGATCATTGTTGGGTTTATGATAATAAAATTCCAACAGTTATTGCCGTAACAGAAGATAATGAATTATATGTTTTTAATGCAGTTTATGATAAAAGTAAAAGTTTTAATAGTTTGGATAATCAAGCAAATATAATTTCAAAATTTACTATAAAACAAACATTAAATAATTTATTTCAAAATGATGTTGATAAAGATGGAAAACAAATATTTAATAAATTTAGCGCTTTGACAACTAGAGTAGGAAGTTTTCATTTTGGTTTAGTAATTGGAAGTAATAAAGGTAATATTTTATTTTTAGAAAAAAATCAAAAAGATGAATATATTCCAATAAGATTTACAATGAGAGAAAAAGAAGGAAGTGTAACAGGATTTTCTTTTTCTTCCTTTAATGAAGATCATATAGCTGTTAGTTTTAATACAAATGAAATAGCATATGTTAATTTAACAAATATTTTTCAAAATTTAAGAAATGAAAAGTTTGAATTAGAATTTAATATAATATGTGATGGATTTCATAATGGTCCAATAACTTCAATGGATGTTTCATTACAAAGACCAATAATAGTAACAACATCAAAATTTGATAGAACTGTAAGAGTATGGAATTATCTAACAGGACATTGTGAATATTGTAAAATTATTTTAGAAGAAAAAGATAATAATGAAGAAAAAGAATTAAATATTTTATCATGTGCTATTCATCCTAATGGATATTATATTGCTATAAGTGATAATGAAATGATAAGATTCTTTCATTTATGCTATAAAGAACTTAGATTTTATAATAATGATCAAATAGGAAATGAATCAAATAAATCAAATTGTACTTTGTTAAAATTTTCAAATGGTGGCCATTTATTATCTGCAATTTCAGATAAAAAAATGTATTTAATAAGATCATATACAAGAGAAACTGTTAAAATAATTAATACTCCTCATAGTGGAAATATTATAACAGTTTATTTTCATCCTGGAGATAATTTTATATATACTTGCGGAAGTGAAGGTTTTATTATTCAATATAATTTATTTGATTTTAATTGGGTTAAAATTACAAATAAATTTGCTTTATATAGCGATAGTATAATATATCCCTTATATAGTGGAGAAGATAAAGTAGAATTAAAAGATAATATTATATCATGTGGTTTTATGGAAAAAAATTTTGTAATTACAAATGTTAATTTTCAATCTAATAAAACAGAGGAAATCTCTCAATGTCATTTAACTAAAGGAGTAATAGATGAAAAATGTAATGCAATATGTAATATTAATACAAAAAGATATGATATTAATTCAATTGCAATAGGAACAGAAGATGGAAAAATATGTTTATATTCTCATGATATAACAAATTCATTAAATCCAGCAAGAAAAAATAATAAACATGTTAAAAAATTTGATAAAGTTTTTGCACATAAAAAAAAAGTTAATTTTTTATATTATAGTAGAGATACAAACTTATTATTTTCTGCAGGTGATGATGGGAATTTATTTATTTATGCTATATATGAATATCCAGATGGAGAAACAGTTGCATTTGATGATAATAGAGCTATTGCTATTAATCAAATAAATAGTATATTAGATGAAGGTTTAGGTGACAATGTTTTATTAAATTTAAATGAGATATTTGGATTAAGTGATAAAATGATAAGTAAAAATGAATTAATTTATAAACTTCAAAGAAATATTGATGAAAGTACAAAAACATTTAATATAAATTTAAAGGAAAAATTAGGTGAATTAAATAAAAAAAAAGAAGGAGAAATTAGTGAATTAAAAAATAAGATAGATCAAATGATAATTAGTAATAATTCAATGATTGAAGATTATGAAAAAAGAATTGAAGAAATTAATATAGAACATCGTAAAAAATTTAATGAAAGAGAAGGTGTTATTAATGAAAAAATTGAAGATTTAAATAATGAAATAACAAACCTAAAAAATTTAAATAACAAAATAAAAAATGATTTTGAAAAAATGTTATCTGATAATAATTATGATCAATTACAAAAATTTAGAGAACTTGAATTTGAATTATTAAAAAAATTCCAAATTTTAACCAAAAAAAATCAAGAATTATCTGATCAATTAAAACATCAAAATGAATATGAGAAAAAAAAATTACAAATAGTAGAAATTGAACATGAATATGAATTAAATGATAGAATTGAAAAATATACTAAAAAATTAGCATCATCAGCAAAAGAAATTGAAGATAAAAATATTGATATTCAAAAATTAAATGATAAATTAAATAAATTAGAAATAAATTTAGGTCAAAATGAAAATTTATTAAAAAATTATAAAGAAGAAAATAACCGTTTATTAGAAACTATAAATACATTAAGAAAACAATTAGATGCTAAAGAATTAGAAAAAGATGCCCTTACAAAAAAATTAACTGAAACAGAAATAAATTTACAAGAAAAATCTAAATTAGAAAATTTTTCAAATCAATTAAAAAATGAATTATATAAAAAAAATTATGAAATATCTTCAAGATTTAATAATGAATTAAATGTTAAAGAAGAACTTAAAGATAATAAAAAAAATTTAGAAAAACAATTAGATGATACTATTAATTTATTAATAAATAGAGAAAAAGAATTAAGTAAACATAAAATATTAATTGAAGAATTAAAAAAAAAGAATGAAGAACAAAGACATATTTCAATGTTAAAACAAAAAGATTTAGATAATTTATTAAGAAAAATTTATTATACTTTTCAACAAAATGATAAAAATGCAATATTAAAAGGAATAAAAGAAATATATCAAATATTCTTATCAGATGATAAAGAAAAAAATTTTGATTCAAATAAATTAAATATAGATTTAAAAGAAGAATTAAAAAAACAAATTGTTTATCTTCAAGATGAATTATCAAATGTTAATGCTACAAAAAATCAAAGAGAAAAAAATCTAAATTCTGATTATAAAAAAAAAATGAATGAAAATGCTATGTTAATAGAAGAAATGTCAAGATTAAAAAGAATTAATAATGATCATATTAATACAATAAAACAACTTAAATTCAAAAATATTTCATTACAAACTAATTATAATAAAATAAAAAATCAAATGAAAAATATTAGTTCAATTCCAATGAATACAAACATAACATTAATGAACCAAAGTGTTGTTAGTGACCCTAATTCAATTAATAGAAATACTAATCAAAGTAACAATGCAATAAACACCACATCTAATATGAGTATTTATTATAACACCAGTATGAGTACTAACCAAAGTGATTTGCTTCCAATGCTCAATAATGCAATGACACCAAAACAAAAATTAGATATGAAAAATTATAAAAATAGAATATTTAAACCAGGAAAAGATAATTTATATTTACCTAAAGAAAAATTACTTAAATATAATGAGATGAAAAAAATTATTGAAGGAAAAAATGATATAATTCAAAGATTAAGTGCTGAAAATGATTTCTTAAGACAAACTTGTTTTTCTCAAATGAATATGACTCAACAAAATAAATCATCAAAAAGTAGAGAGGTATCATTAGAAAAAAATAATACACATTATATATAAATAATAAATTTTAATATATTTTCCAATATTATTATATAATAAAATTACATTATTTTAATTTTTTATTAATTTATTAAAATAATTAGATTAAAAGGAATTAATTTTTATGGGAGATGAAGAAATTGAAAAAATTTTAAAAATTAAAAATGATTATTATGGTATTTTAAATGTTAAAAAAAATGCAAATTCTGAAGAAATAAAAAAACAATATAAAAAATTAGTATTTATTTATCATCCAGATAAAAACAAAAATATTAAAGCAGATGAGGCATTTAAAATAATTAATAATGCTTATATTAATTTGATAAATGAAGATAAAAGAAAAGAATATGATATTAAATTAAATAAAAAAAATAATAAATATAATAAAGAAAAAGAAAATAAAAAAGAAAATAATAATAATATTTATAAAAATTATAATAAAAAAAAAGAAAATAAAAAATATTTTTATAAAAATAATAATTATAAAAAAGAAAATACATATGATTATAATAAAAAACAAAATTATTATTATTATCATTTTATGAAAAATAATAGTAATGAAAAAAATAATAAAAATTGTAAAAATAATATTAAATTTAATAATTATGATAATTCAACAAATAAAAATTATTATAATAATGTTAAAAATTTATTTGATAAATTATTATTTATAATAATATTAATCTTAATAGCAAATTTATTACAATTTTATTCAAATACAAATAATATTCCAAATATAAGATTTAAAAAAAGTAAAATATTTAAATATATAAAATATACAAATATAAATAATATTGAATTTTATGTAGACGACAAAAATTTTGATATTCATTATAATATAACAAAATTATCTAAAAATATAGAATATAGATATTTGAAATATTTATATATAAATTGTAAAGAACAAAAATTTTATTCTAAAAATTTAAAAAATAAAAAAGCATTATATAGTGAATTATTAAATAATAAAAAATCTATTCGTAATGAAATGAAAATAAAAAGATATTTAAATTCTATTAATGAAAGCTTAAAAAAAATTGATTTATCTTATTGTATAAAATATGATTTATTTAAAACAAAAAATATCAAATAATGTATATAACAAAATTTTTTCAAAAAAATTATTTAATATTAATTAATATAAATTATTCTTATTAATTTATTTTTTTAATATAATAAATGCTTTTAATAATATTATTATTAATTTATTTTTTTATTTATTTTAATATTTAAAAATTATGTCAAATTTACCTAAAAAACAAAATATTCAAGAAAAATTAAAAGTAAAAGTAGTTTTAGTTGGGGAAGCTGGAGTTGGAAAAACATGTTTAATATCTAGATATGTTTCAGATACATTTGATGAACATTCAAAAACAACAGATGGAGCAAGTTATGTTGCTAAAACAATTTATTGTGACCAATATGATTGTTATTTACAATTTGATATTTGGGACACAGCAGGTCAAGAAAAATTTAGATCAATAAGTAAATTTTTTTATAGAGATGCTTCTATAATATTATTTGTTTATGATATTACAAATAAAGAATCTTTTGATTCTTTAGAATCTTATTGGAAAAATGAAATTAAAGCTCATGGAGATAAAAATGTTATTTTTGCAATTGTTGGAAATAAATCTGATTTATATGAAGAAGAAAAAGTTACAGATGAGGAAGCAAAAGAATATGCATATAATAATAATATTCATTGTTTTATAACATCAGCAAGGAATAATGTTGGTATAAATAATATGTTTGAAGAATTAGGAAATTTATATTTAGAACCAACTTTTCAAGAAAAAAGAAATCAAGAAATGAAAGAAAGAAATGAAGATAATGGAAAAAAAAATAATATTGTTATAATTCAAAAAGATTTGAAAAATAATGATAATATTGAGGAAAATAATAAAAATAAAGAAATTTCTAATCAAAAAAAGAAAAAAAATTGTTGTTGATAAATATTTTATTATAAAAATAAATTGATAAAAAGAAAAGTTTTTTATATTGATTAGAAATATTATTTAAATTTTTATATTATTTAATATATTTATAATATATAAATTTTAATTAAATTACTCAAAAAAAATATTAAATAATTAAATTAATTAGAAATATTCCATAAAATATTTTCATTATAACTACAACTTAAAAAATTATTTTTTTCTTTTTCAAATTTTATATAATTTACGATATCATAATGTGAATTAATAAATTCAATAGATAACCCATTAAATTCATTTTGATTTAATCTAGTTATTAATCCTAATATTCCTTCATTTGTTCCAAATATGATATATTTGTCATCAAAACTTAAATCTAAATTACATATATGATAATTATTTAAATCTAAAATTTTAATAGTAATTTTTTTATCATAATCTCTTATAAAGATATTTGAAATAAATTCACAAAAACTGAAATAGATATTTTTATTTTTTTTATTACAAAAAATCACTTCATTTTTTATTTTAATTTCATCATAATTATTTATTGTATTTAATAAAGCTTGAATTTCATTTGATATTTCTTTTGAATAAAAATCGTTTTCATACAATTTTTTTTTATATTTTAACAAATTAAATGAATCTAAATTATGTGCTTCAATTTTTATATTTTTTTGAATTGAATATATATTAATTGTTGTATCACTTAATATGATACCAAAATTAATTTCATTATTAAATAATAATTTACATGAAATATTATTTATATTAAAATCTATTTTATCTATCAAAATTCTTGCATAAGTAAATTTTAAATTCAATAAATCAATAATTTCAAAATAATATAAATTATTTTGATTAGTTAATAAAAAAATATATTTATCTATAAGTTTAATTTGATTAATTTTTTCAATATCAATTAAAAAATCTAAATTAATCCAACCTATAGAAGTATAATTTTCTATATTATATAATAATATTTTATTTATATTTGTAAATGATATAAAGAAATATTTTTCATTTAATATTTCAAAATTATTTGCAATATAATTATTTTTTTTATTTTCAAATAAATAACCAAATATAATAAAAT
>JAEEGK010016279.1_pt1 | contig 16371 bp, 14 predicted proteins | sample 8958771 | NCBI WGS metagenome assembly JAEEGK01 (sample SAMN16246547, study PRJNA631951) | gut metagenome | biome: gut microbiome; feature: rumen; material: SC-attached | host: Bos | place: Iran: Karaj | collected 2018-10 | reverse complement strand
AAATACTGATGAACTTCTATCATTCCATGTCGAGAAAGACCTTCTATGATAAGTTCTCCACCATTGTGGCGGCTTCCGACAGCGTTTTTATCACAGGGCGTTACTTTTACTTTAACAAAGAAATGGGCTATTACTGCAATATCCTTGGCAGTGACAATGAGCCTTACTTGTTGCATTACATCGTAGACGAAGAGGGCCGTGACGACATTTCATTGATGATCCGCACAAAAACAGGCATCGACTTTTGGGCTACTACTCGCATTTACAACCCTTTATACGCCATCGACAACAAATTCTACCTCTTTGCCTACACCGACCATGAGACTATTGTCTTCGATGCCGTCGGCAATGAATTGGAGCGCTATCCCCTCACCTTCCACGAATACCGCAAATGGAACGGCAAGATGGAACTCGACCGCCGCTGGAAACAAAAAATGATGTATGACGCAGCCAGGAAGGAATTTTACACCTTCTTCGTCAACGATGGCATCTATACCCTGAAGCGCATCGACCTGAAAACCGGAACGGCCACCTCCGTCATGGACCTCAGCGGCTATCCTTTTGCTCAGAATATGAGGATTCACGATGGCGTTTTGTATTTCATTTATCCGACGGGTGTTAATCGGCGGAAGGCATTGTATCAGGTAAAGATAGACTGAATTAGTATGGATTTTTCGCCAACCAAACACAAAAGTGCTATGATGTCGCCTTAATGTTTCTGAAAAAAAGATCCCTCTTTATGTAGTATTTCGCCCTTTTTTGCGTCTAATAAGCAAATGATTCTAACATGAGAGAAAAAGAGAAGGCTTTTTCCGACCTTGTCAAAAAGTACAAAAACACGGTATTCACCGTGTGCTACCTCTTCTCGAAGGACCTGGACGAGGTGAACGACCTGTTCCAAGAGACGCTCATCAACCTTTGGCGGGGCTTTGACTCGTTCAAGGGACAATGCGACGTGAAGACTTGGATTTGGCGCGTGAGCCTCAACACCTGCCTCACCGCCGAGCGCAAGAAGAAACGCCGCGTGGAAACCGTGCCACTCTCGATGGACATCAACCTCTTCACCGACACCGACGACGACACCCGACAAATCCAGCAGCTCTACAGCCGCATCAATAAATTGGGGCTGGTCGACAGGGCCATCATCCTGCTTTGGCTTGAAAACATGAGCTACGAGGAAATCGGGCAAATCATCGGCATCTCCACCAAGAATGTCTCCGTCAAATTGGTCAGAATCAAGGAACAACTGAAGAAAATGTCAAACGATTAAAACGCAAAGCCATGGAAAACAACGAATTGGAAGAAATGAAGGCGCAGTTGGCCACTTTGAACGAAAAGTTGGAGAACGAAAACATCGTTGACGAAAAGCTTCTCGGCGAAGCCACAAAAAAGCATTTGTCCGAATTGCAGCGGAAACTGATTGGCAGAATCATCATGTTTACAGTGTTGGTGGCCTTTTTTTACTGGAAACTTGAGCTTGGGATATTTTTGCTCTGGAGTTTGGGGCTTCTTGTCACAAGCATCTACGTATATTGGGTAGTTCGCAAAGGCAATTCCGCCTCTATGCCTGTGTCGCAATATGCGCGACGACTGCGCAATGCCCTGAAAATCTATAAAATAGGAAACAGATTTCTATGGATTTCAACCATTCTCCTCATATTGGCTTGGGGAATATACGTGCTCATTTTAAATTGGCCATCAAACCTAGAAACAGTATTCGTCATTTTCTTTGTGTGTTGCTTAATTGCTCTCATCATGTGGGTTACCTATTACATTAGCAATGTGTGTGTGTCACCAGATGTGGAACTCATGTTGGAGCAGGTTCTGGTGGATTTGGATAAAGACGATCAGAGTTCGATTAAATCGGCATAATTTTTGTAATATTTAATCTGTTTTTCACATAGTTAAACCATTGAAAATCATATTCTATGAAGAAAATTTACTTTCTAGTGCTTTTGGTGGCACTCTCATTCCAAAGCGCCATGGCGCAAAACGACAATCTGAAACATCCTTTCGAAATTGCCAAAGAAGAGGGTTTTGGTTACCGCGGATTGAAGAAATTGATTGGTATGGACAGCGTTTATGCTGGTACTTTTTTTGAAAGCTCTTACCACGATTTTCTTAGTGTCTTGTATTCGCAGGTCGGACGATACAAAGAAGCAAGGCATGAGGCCGAAGCTGCGGGAACTATGTTCGTTAACCATAAGAGATTCGCCCATAATTACAAGAACGCGATAGCCATTCCTTTGTCCAAAGTAATGGACAGCATCATCGAGAACAACCGAGTCATCATGTTGAACGAGATGCACATTAATCCACATAATAGGGCTTTTGTCATCAGTTGGCTGGAGAAATGCTATGAAAACGGCTACCGTTACCTTGCTGCCGAAACGTTGTCTGAAAAAGACTCTTTGCTGAACGAAAGACGCACCCCACTATTGGGGACAACGGGATTCTATAGTGACGAACCTGTTTTCGGCGATCTATTAAGGATAGCTCTTAACATGGGCTATACATTGGTGCCATACGAGAGTTATGATTTCAACAAAAGAGAGGAAGGCCAAGCGGATAACCTCATAAATAACATCCTTGGGAAAGACCCCGAAGCGAAGTTTCTGCTTTTAGGTGGTATGGGCCATATCACCGACCGAAGCGGTTGGAACACGATGGGTCGTTATTTCAAGGAAAAATCTAGCATTGACCCGTTCACTATGGACTGTGCACTGTATTTTGACGACCCTTATTGGGAAGCAGACTCTTTGCAGGCAATCTATTTCGACCTTATTGATGCCATGCCCCTCCGTGAACCCATAATTATTTACGACACTGTCAAGCATATCTACATCAACTTTACTGGTATGGACGCCACTTGTTGCTTGCCGCGCACGCGCTTTATCGAAGACAACATCCCCGACTGGAAAGTTTACAATGGCAAGGTGCTTTACACCATCGACCGCCGCTTCATCAACAAAAACGGCTTCTCTGAAGGCTGTGTGAGCGCGTTCCTGAAATCGGAAGGCGAGCAGTGTGTTCCTGTCGACCAATATATGTACGGTAAAGATGAGAGTGAGTTCAAATTGGCACTTTATAAGGGCGAGTATTTGCTGCGGTTTGATGACGGGAAAGAATATAAATATGCGACAATCACTGTGAAATAAGGCTGTTATGAAAAGGAACTCTATTCTTGCTTTGCTTTTGCTTTTTCTGGCCTTTTCGCTTTCCGCCCAAACCAAAACCATCATTTACGGCCACCTCGGCGTGGAGAACGTGAACATCAGCATCGCGAACACGCAATACGGACACGCTGAATTAAACTAATCATTAAAACATAATACCATGAAGAAAAAACATTCAATTACGATTGCTTTTTTAGGAATTTTGTTGGCTTTTAGCTCATGCGGGTCGACAAAAATCCTGAGCACACCCCACGATCCCGATGCATCTATCATTATTATTTCATCTTTTACTAAATTAGAAGAGATCGTATTAGAGAATGTTGAAACGCATCAACAATACGCTTCAACTCCTTTCAAGTCCAATAGAACAGGAAACAGAATCTTTTATAATATTCCTTCTGGTACATATAGAGTTGTGCGAGTTAAGATGTGGTTACAGGTGGTTAATTCTATTATGACGTTTACGAGTTTTTCAGATGAACTTTCAGAGTATTTTGGACCAATTGAAATTGAGCCATCCAGTAAGTATTTTTTGGGTGTTTTTAGGGGGTATTATAAAGGCTTTCCTAGTGAATTTAACGTTCGGAATCACATCAAATTTGAATATGTTGATCCTGCTAATAGCATTATTGATGAAATCAGAGAAGCGGTATCAAAAAGCGACTGGAAGGACGGCGAATTTATCATACTCCGCCCCGCAAAGTATAATGAAGTGTTTGATTTCTATTAAAAAAGAATTGTTACGGCTTGGGGCTGTCCCCACAATTTGCAGTAAATTTCAGATAGTAACTCTGTCGTAATCGAAATTTATTGCAATTTTGCAGTAAATTTCGGATAGAAACCATATTGAAATCGGAATTTATTGTAATTTTACAGTAAATTTCGGATAGAAACATTGTCGTATTCGGAATTTATTGTAATTTTGCAGCAAATTCCGGATAGAAAATGGAAAACACCTACATCAAACGCGAGACTTACCTCCAAAAACTCATTGACCGAATGGACAATGGCGAGGTGAAAATCGTCACTGGGCCAAGACGATGCGGGAAGTCGTGGCTATTGAAGCGCATTTTCAAGGACTATCTGCTCGCCAAAGGCATACCCGAGCAAAACATCATCATCGTTTCCTTCGACTTGGACGACGATGAGGAAATCTACGGCGACCTTACCGAACGCAAGGCATTGAAGGAGTTCCTTTACAGCCGCATCATTTCGGCAACCGCCAACTATTACGTCATCCTCGATGAAGTGCAGGAGGTGGAAGGCTTCGAGAAAATCGTCAACGGGCTGAATGCCAAGGACAATGTCGACGTTTACATCACTGGTAGCAACTCACATTTCCTGTCGTCCGACATCCGCACCATCTTTCGCGGTCGCGGCGACGAGGTAAGGGTTTACCCTCTCTCTTTCAAGGAGTTCCGTTCCAACAGAACCGAATCGCTCAACGAACTTTGGAAGGAATACTACACTTACGGCGGCATGCCTGGACTGCTCAACCATCATACTCCCGAGCAGAAAGTGGCCTATTTGCAACGCCTTTGGAACAAGACCTACCTTGATGACGTGGTGGAACGCAACCATGTGAAAAACCGCGAAGCCCTGTCGGATCTCGCCGACGCGCTCTGCTCCTCCATAGGCTCGCTGACCAACCCCAACCGCATCAGCAACGTGTTGCAAAGCATACAAAAAGCGAAGATCAACCCAGAGACCGTCGGCAATTACATCGCCTATCTCGAAGACGCCTTCCTGTTCGAAGGTGCCAAGCGCTTCAACATCAAGGGAAACAAGTATTTTGAAAGCATCAAGAAATACTATTCCGTCGATGTGGGGCTGCGCAACGCCAAACTGAACTTCCGCCAACAGGAAATCACCCACATTATGGAGAATGTCATATACAACGAATTGAGAATGAGAGGTTTTACTGTCGATGTTGGATTGGTGGAGATCCGTGAGATGCGCAACGGAAAAATGGAATACATACAATATGAAATCGACTTTATCGCCCAAAACGGAAGAGACAAATACTATATCCAATCCGCTTTCAAAATTGACGATGAAGAAAAACGAAACCAAGAACTTCGCCCGTTATTGAAAGTGGACGACAGTTTCCAGAAAATCGTTATTACCAGCGACGACATTGCCACCTACACCGACGACAAAGGCATTGTTTACATGGGGCTGTTCCAGTTCCTCGATTCGGGCATTTAAGACAATTTTGAAAAATCTATTCCCATGAAAACCAAACTCATAATCATCATCCTTTGCTTTTTCAGCATAAGCACCTTCGCGCAAAACACCCATATCCTCCCTACCCCGCAGCAAGTTGAAACCGCCGAAGGCCAGTTCGTTTGGGACGAGAATGTCGTCCTCACCTACGACGCCTCCGATGCCGAAATCAGCCAAATCATCTTGCTGTTTCGCAACGACTTGGACCTCATCAGCGGCAAGAAAGTGCTGTTCTCTCGTGGGGTCATCAAAGGCATGCACTTCATCGAGCTCATCAAGACCGACCACCTCGGCGTGAACGAGAACGAGGACCAAGCCTATCGCCTGACCATCAACCCCAACTTCATCCGCATGGAGGCCACCTCCGCCGCAGGACTTTTCTACGCCACCCAAAGCCTGAAACAACTCTATCGTTATTCCTTCCTGAAAAACAAAGGCGAAATCACCATCCCATGCATGACCGTCACCGACTGGCCCAACTATAAGGTGCGCGCCTGGCAAGACGACATCAGCCGTGGCCCTATCGTCAGCATGGACTACTTGAAACGTCTTATTCCTCAACTTGCAGAATGTAAACTTAATGCCTTCTCGCTTTACACCGAACACACCTTCAAGACCAAGTGCCATCCCGACATCGCCCCCACCGATGCCTTCACCGCTGAGGAAATCAAAGAATTGGAGGACTTTTGCAAACCATATCACATCCAAATCATTGGAAACCAGCAATGTTTTGGGCATTTCGAGGAGATCTTATGCAATCCGTTTTATAGCAACCTTGCCGACACGAAATGGAACCTCAACCCCGCCAAAGAGGAAACCTACCAATTCCTTGAAGACCATCTCCGCGAGGTGGCAAGAGCCTATAAGTCGCCGTATTTCAACATCAATTGTGACGAAACTGAGAGCCTTGGCCAGGGCTATGCCAAGGCATACGTCGATTCCATTGGAGCAGAAAAGGTTTATTACCAGCATATCAACCGCGTCAATCGGATGCTTCGCCCTTACCGTAAGCGCGTGATGATGTGGGGCGACATTGCCGACCAGCACCCTGAAATCCTCGACAATCTGGACAAAGACATCTTCCTCATCGCTTGGAGTTATGTGGGTATCGACAGCTTCGACGACTTCCTGCAACCCTATGTCAAGTCGGGACGCAACTTCTTTGTCGCCCCTGGGGTGAGTCTTTCCGAAAGGGTTTGGCCCAAGCATTACGAGTTCAAAAAGAATATTGCCAACCTTTGCCGCGACGGTTATAAAAACGGTGCACTCGGTGTCATCAACACTTGCTGGGACGACTTCGGCGAGTCACTGACCAACTGCGCTTTATATGGTCTAACCTTGGGTGCAGAAGCAAGTTGGAGCCCCTCCACGAAACAAGAGCGTAACACCGAAGCCAACTTCACCGCGCATTTCTTGGGCAGTCTTTCCGACGAAATCTGCCAACACCTAGATGAAATCTCCGAATGGACGAAAATCGACGGCATCGGCAAATTCACTGCCATGACGGAACCCATGATCCCCTTCTATCCTGCCCTCGTCAACGATTCCATCAAAGCCTTGAATCAGCGAGCCATCGTGGCGCTGTCAGCGTTAGAGAAGGATTTGAAAAACGACAAAAACAAGGTAAAGCGCAACGCCGACCTCTTCGACAATGCTCTTTACGCCACACATCGTATGCAATGGTGCGCCGAACGCAACCTTACCCGCTGCCAACTCTTCCGCACCTATAACGATCCCTCAGAAGTCAACATTGCAGAAAGCAAAAAGATGATTCACAACCTGATAGCATCGCTACACGAACTAAAAAAAGAATTTGTCAAGGTGTGGAACATCGAAAGCCGCCCGTATTGGCTTGATGTCAACATGAAAAAGTACGATGACATCGCCAAAGAGCTGCAACAACTTGAACATCTGCCTTTCATCGAGACCACAACCGACAAAAATGGTAATGCCGCCATCGCACTAAAAACTGTTTTTGGCGACAAATCCATACACTATACCCTTGACGGAAAAGAAGTTACAGAAAACGATTCCGTCTATCAAAGCCCCATCGTTTTGGAGCGTCCTTGCCTTGTGAAGGCGGCTTGTTTCAATGCCCTTGGCGAACCGATTTGCACCGAACGTTATTTCTGCTACCACAAAGGTATGGGAAGGCTGAAACAACTCAACAGCCCAGCAGGTAATTATCGTCCTGAATACTCGGGCGGTGGCGACAATGCCTTGCTTGATGGCAACTTAGGCAGTGATGACTATACAGACGGGCATTGGCAAGGTTTCTATGGTATCGATGCCGACCTTGAACTCGACTTGGGTACTTTGACAAAGGTCAACGCGTTGAATATCGGCTTCTTGGTCAATGCCCATGATTGGATTTTGCGCCCTGATGTGGTCGAAGTCTACACTTCTAACGACGGCAAGAACTACAAACCTTTCAAATCCTTCAACCTCTCAACCGACATTTCATTGAAGGGAAACCAAACTTTCCGTGAGCGTTTCGTGACGCCCAATCTCTCCACGCGTTATCTACGCATCTTGGTGAAAAACCCTGGAAAACTGCCAGAGGGCTTGCCCGGAGCGGGATATGACTCTTGGATTTTTATGGATGAGTTGATGGTGGAGTGATCAATTGCTGTTACGTCTATAACTCAACCCCAACGAATACGAAAGTGGCGCAACCTCCGCTCCCGTCAGCTCCAGCTCCAAGGCACAACGTTCCTTGATCAAGCTTTTGAGTGCTATTCTTTCGGTACGCTGCTCTCCCTCCTGCAAAGGGTTGAGAGAATAATATTCGTCTGCCAGCAGGTAGTTAGGCTTCCCTTTATCGATGATTCGCACACGCAGCATCAACCCTGACGCGCACCTTGGCCCCAAATTCTGCAAGTCGACTTCCAATTCGCAGTCGGCCTTATGGAATGTTGAAGCAGGTTTCGACTCAAATCTCACTCCTTTCATAAGCAGGCTTGGCGTATCGTCAACGGGAACGGCCTCCATGCGCGCCTCGGCATAATCTTCGGGGATCTGCCCTATCAGCCAACCCGTCATGGTAGTCTCCAAATAATAATACCGTTTCCCACGGAACTGAAGATACCGTTCAGCCTCTATCCCATCGCAATGCACGCCGATAGCCATGTGCTCAGGCAACACCAAAAGAATGAAGTCAACGTCCATCTCATAAAACAAAGCCGTCAGCAAGGCCACCTTATCCTCGCAGTCGCCACAACCATCCACCAAGGTCTCAATGGGATAACGCACATATTCGTCAGCACCCTTGCTATCAGTGTCATGGGCGTAGGGCAAGGACTGCACGAAAGAAAGCGCCAGATTGATTTTCTCCAAATCCGTCGTGGCTTTCCTGCTGAACTCGGTCGCCAAAGCATGCATCACTGGACGATCATGCTCCGAAAGCATGAAACTGAAGTAATTTGGCGGTAATTCGTCGCCCTGGAACCTATAACGATAGGCCAGATGCTCGCGGTCGTTGCGATAATAATCATAAAGCTCCGTGCTGATATTCAGCGAGATGGTACAATTCTTTTTGTTGTACTCCCATGCATGCTCCACCTCATAATAGTCATCCCATTCCACAACAGTATGCGCTGAGGCGGTGAGGCTGGCAATGGCCAAAAACAAGATTAGATGCAAACGCTTTCGCATGGGATAGGTCGTTTTCCCACGTTAACGCAAGAATCGTGCAAATTATTGCCTATGGCTAATAGCCTATGTCCAATGGCAAGCCCTTACCATGGGTCAGCCATTGGCCATTGGCCATAGGCCATCGTTATTTTCCCCAATAATGGAATTCCTTCACCTCTTTCAGCAATTCCCTCACGGCAGCTTCCAGCTGTTCATCGACGCCATCGGCCATCTTCTCGGGGGTGTTGCGCACTTTGACATCAGGCTCCAATTGCGTATTTTCCAGCCAGTTGCCTTGTTCGGTACGGTAACCCACCACGGGCAAGCCGAAATACAACGAAGGGTCTTGCAAGGTCTCCCAAGTCACGCTCGACATGGTGCCAGGCACAGGCATACCCACGAGCCGGCCCATCTTCTTGTATTTATAGACCCAAGGCGTGCCGTGCGCATTGCTATAATTGGCCTCACCGATAATCATTACCGAAGGCTTGTTGTAGCGTCGCGAAGGCATCACGCAGGCCACGCTGTCGTTGACGACTTGCTCCAAGTATTTCTCACCGCTAAACAGGATTTCGATGTCCTCATGCAGACGACCACCACCGTTGAAGCGCGTGTCGATGACAATGCCGTCGCAGAGGTTGTACTTACCGAGAATTTGGGAATACACGTCACGATAGCTGGCATCGCCCATGCTACGGATGTGGACGTAACCGAGGCGTCCGTTCGAGAGTTTTTCCACGGTCTCTTCGTTGTGCTTCACCCAACGGTTGTAAAGCAGTTCGTTCATCGCGCCATGGCTGATGGGCTTCACGGTCTCATCCCAAGTCTTGCCGCCATCGGAGACGGTCACCAAAACGGTCTTGTCGCGTTTGTTATTAAGCAAAGGATAGTAGTCCATGCCTTTCGTAATCTCCACGCCATCAATCTTTTGGATGATAGAGCCCGCTTTCACTTTGGAGTTCTTCTTGTCGAAGGGACCGCCTTCCACCACCTCGGCAATCTTCAAGCCGTCACCTTTGTAGTCGAGATCGAGAAGCACGCCGAACTCTGCCGTGGCGTCGCCGCCTCGACTTGAAGGACGGTAACCCGAGCCTGTGTGTGACACATTCAACTCGCCCAAAATCTCGCTCAACATCTCGGAGAAGTCGTAGTTGTTGTTGATATGCGCCAAGAACGGCTGGTAGGCCTCCTTCATCATGTCGAGGTCCACGCCGTGGTGGTCTTTCATGAAGAAACGCTTCTCGGTTTGCAGGAATACATGGTTGAACATGTATTCCCGTTCAGCGGCGAGGTCAAGTTCCATGGTGGCGTCGAATTTAATCGGCGTCGACTTGCCACCCTTGTCCACCTTTTGCAGGTTGCCACCCGAAAGAAGGAAGATGTTGTCGTCCTTCACGACCAAATGGGCACCACCCTGCCCCATCTTCTTCGTGATCTTCATCGACTTCTCGCGGACGTCCATCTCCCAGAGGTCGTAACCCTTCTCAAACGAGGTCATGAAATAGAGCTTCTCGCCGTCCTTCGACAAAGCCATACCGCTCAAATTGGACGACATCGGCGTCAGGCGAATGACGCGGTCCTGCAAATGCTCCAAGTCCACCTCTATCTTCTTGGCTTCCTTGGGCTTCTCATCTTTCTTCTCATCTTTGGCATCGTCTTTCTTGTCTTTCTTCTTGTCGCTCTTCTCCTCCTTCTTCGGTTCGTCTTTCTTGTCGTCCTTCTTGCCTTTCTCCTGCTCCTTCAACAAGGCGTATTCTTCTTTGTTGAGGCGGAATTTGTCATAGGCCTCCTGGTTCAAGAAAGCGATGAAGACATCCCTTTGGCTGCCCCACGAGGCATGCGAACGCATACCATAACGGTCCGAATTGTAAAGAATGGCATTGCCATCCAACACCCACTGCGGGTCGTCGTCGAAGTAGGCGCTCTCGGTGATGTTGTATATCTTCATATCACCGCTGGCCGACACAATGGCGACATCGGAATAGGGGTCGCGCATGTGGGTGATCAAGGTTATGGCAAACCATTTGCCGTCGGGCGACCATTCATAGCCAATGCTACCGTAATGTTGTGTGCCATCTGTGATTTGGCGCACTTTCTTGGACTCTATATTATAGACTTTCAAGATATTACGATTCTCTACAAAGGCGATTTCCTTGCCATCGGGCGAATAGTCGGGATTGCTGCGCTCGATACCGTCGTTGTCGAACAGGGGCTTCTCGTCAATCAAAGTGGCGTAGGCAAAGTTGTAGTCCTCCTTGCGCACGATGGTTGCTTGGTAGAGGTTCCAATAGCCATCGCGTTCCGAGGCATAGACCAAGGTGCGGCCGTCCTTCGAGAACGAAGGGCTGCGCTCGGCCTGCGGGGTGTGCGTGATCTGCTTCGTGGTGGCGTATTCGTCCACACCCGTAACGAAGACCTCACCACGCGAGACAAAGGCAATCAACTTGCCGTCGCTGCTCAACGCAAAACTGCCTGCGCCCTTGAAATCCTGCTTCACCAGTTGTTCCTCTGCTTGGTCGTTGACGATTTCGATGTTCACCTTTTGCGGCTCACCGCCAATGCGTTGTGTGTAGATCTCACCCATGTCGCCATAGCACAGCAGGCCGTTGTTGGCCACACTCAAAAAACGGACAGGGTGCGTCTTGAAGTGAGTCACTGCCTCCACCTGTTCAAGGTTGTTAGCGGGAGCCTTATAGACATTGAAACTGCCATTATTGCGTTCGCTCAAGAACACAACATCCTTATATCCAGGCAAATATCTCGGATCCCTATCTTCACCCACATTGGTGGTCAGAATCGTGTGGGTCTTTTTCTTGGCGTTGTAGTACACCACATCGCGCGCCACGGAAGATACATGATGTTTGCGCCACACGTTCTCGCTGCCTTTGCGGTCGTAGTAAAGGAAGGACTTGCCGTCCTTGTCAAACGACATGCTGCTCACGGGCACGGCCACCACCTGTTCGGGACGACCGCCTTGGGTACTCACCTTATATAACTCAGTAATCCAACCAGAGGCAAACTGCACATTCTCAGCTGCTTTCTGGATTTGGGCAGAGAAATAGATCTCCTTGCCATCAGGTGAGAAAGCCAACGGAATTTCAGTGGCAGAGTTTGTCGTAATACGCTTGGCCACACCGCCTTCTGCCGAAACAAGATACACATCGAAGTTACCGTTTCGGTCGGTGGAGAAGGCAATCTGTTTGCCGTCGGGCGACCATATCGGGTCGCCATCGTAAGCGGCATTCGTGGTGATTTGCGTGGCTTTGCCGCCGTTGGCATTCACCACATACACATCGCCTTTATAGCAAAAGGCAATCTTGTCGCCCTGGGGCGAAATCACATTGTGGCGCATCCACAAGGGTTGTGCGGAAAGGCTCAAGCCTAGCGCCAATAAAGCAATAAGAAATAGTTTTTTCATAGAAATAATATTTATTTTATTGATTATCTTTATTCTACATAAAAACCAAACATGGATTCTCCTTCCAAAAACAACTCCAGCCTATCGCCAACATGCACCTCGCCAACGCCTTGCGGTGTTCCTGTGAAGATGCAGTCGCCTTCCTTCAAGGTGACAAAACGGGAGACATGGGAAACAATTCGATCAAAGCTGAAAATCATGTCGCGACTGTGGCCTTGCTGCACCCAAACGCCGTTAAGTTTCATGCCAAAAGCGATGTCATCGGGGTTTTTCAACTCACTGATTTTCTTGAACTCACCAATGGGAGCAGAATAGTCAAATGATTTGGCGATTTCCCAAGGATGGCCTTTGGCCTTGCACTCGCTTTGCAAGTCGCGGGCGGTGAAATCGATGCCCACGGTGATGGCATCGTAATACTCGGAAGCCGTTTTCTCTTCAATCGCCTTCCCGGTTTTACATACTCGTAGCACCAATTCCGTCTCGTAGTGGATTTCGTGACTGAAATCAGGATATGGGAAAGGCGCACCGGCAGGCAACAAGGCCGTGTCAGGCTTCATGAAAAACATGGGCTCGGTAGGTAGCGCGTTGTCCAACTCCTTGACATGCGCCAAATAGTTACGTCCTATACAGATGATTTTCATTATTTTACATTTTTGCCTCCCATGCGCAATTTGATGGCAGTCACCACCTTCTTCGTATAGCGCGGGAAATCGTTTTTCATGATCCAGTCGTAATAGGGTGGCTCTTTACGAAACACATCCTCGACGCGCTCACCCTTGTGTTTGCCGAACATAAAGACCTCCTTGCCTTCCTCATCGAAGATGATTTGTCCCGAAAGGTCGGCATTCTTATGGTGGGCCGAAAACTCCGAGAGTTGCTTCATATCGTTGATCGGGCCTTGCGACTTGTTGCCTTTTCCATCCTCATACTCAACACCTTGATACTTGTCGAGCATGGCACAAAGCACATCATAGGTGGCCTTGGTGTCAGCCATGGCGCCATGTGCTCCTTCCAATTCGGCGTGGCAGAAATAGCGGTAGGCGCTCTTCAAGTTGCGTGGCTCCATCTTCATGTAGATGTTCATCACATCAATAAAGTCGCGGCTTTTCAGGTCGAAGTCGTAATCCACGCGCAGGAATTCCTCCACCAGCATCGGCAGGTCGAATTTCAGGATGTTATAGCCCGCGAGGTCGGCATTGCCGATGAACAGGGCAATCTCCTTGGCTTTCTCGCGGAAAGTGGGCTTGTCGGCCACCATCGCATCGGTATAGCCATGCACAGAAGTGGATTCGGGCGAAATAGGCATTTCGGGGTTGAGCAGCCAAACACGCTGTTCCTCGTCGCCGTTCACATTGATTTTCAGCACGCTCATCTCCACGATGCGGTCGTGCGAAGGATTCAAGCCCGTCGTTTCCAAGTCGAAGAAAGCGATAGGACGTTTCAGATTCAGTTCCATACAGGTTGTGATTTTGAGTGCAAAAATAACACATAAAAAGTAGCAATATCCATTTTTTTCCTATTTTTGCCCCACTTTTCAAACAAAAAAGAACATTTAGAAAGTATCAAATTATTGAAAGACATGATGGAAGAAAATGAAATGAAAGAGAAAGAAGAACTGTTCTCGAAGGCAGTGAAAGCAGGAAAGAGAACCTACTTTTTCGATGTGAAGTCAACGAAGAATGATGAGAAGTACATCACCATAACCGAAAGCAAGCGCCGCTTCGACGAAGGCCTGCAACGCTTTTTCTACGAGAAGCACAAGATTTTCCTCTACAAGGAAGACTTTGAGAAGGTTTCGAAGGGACTGACTGATGCCATCAAATACATCGAGACGGGTGAGTATCCGGCCGACTATTACGACCAGCCCGAGCCGCGCCACTTCGAGCACACTGAGGGCGAAAGCCACAGTGAGATCGACAGCGCCATCGACAAATGGTTCGACAGCCTGGACAAATAAGCATTTCAAGCCAAAACACACATAGGCCGCAAGCGTTTGCGGCCTTTTTTGTTGCCATTTCCTTTATCGACAAAAACTTATCAACAAATCTTTGTTGTGTTGATAACTTTCCATTTGCGGCGGCAATAAATCGCGCCAAAACGCGTATTTTTGTAGCGTAATTTTTTTGATTGAAAAATGGGTAAGACAATAGCGATAGCCAACCAAAAAGGCGGTGTGGGGAAAACCACTTCCGCCATCAACCTTGCGGCCAGTCTGGCCGTCCTCGAATACAAGACACTCCTTATCGACGCCGACCCGCAAGCCAACGCCACCTCAGGCGTGGGCATTGATCCAAGAACCGTCGAGACGAGCGTCTATGAGTGTATCATCGACCATGTGGATCCGAAGACCGTCATCACGGAAACGGAGACACCCAACCTCTTCCTGTTGCCAGCCCATATCGACCTCGTGGGAGCCGAAATCGAGATGATCAACCTGCCCGAGCGCGAGCTGATGATGAAGAAGCTACTCGCACCTATCAAGGACGACTACGACTTCATCATCATCGACTGCTCGCCTTCGTTAGGACTGGTGACCGTCAACTCCCTCACTGCAGCCGACTCGGTCATCATCCCCGTGCAATGCGAGTATTTTGCCCTTGAAGGTCTTGGCAAGCTATTGAACACCATTAAGATCGTGCAGACACGGCTCAACCCCAACCTGGACATCGAGGGCATCCTGCTCACCATGTTCGACACACGCTTGCGTCTGTCGAAACAAGTCGTGGAAGAGGTCAAGATGCACTTCCAAGACATGGTGTTCAACACCATCATCAACCGTAACACGCGCTTGAGTGAGGCCCCGAGCTTCGGCAAGACCATCGTCATGTATGACGCCAACAGCACCGGTGCCATCAACTACCTCAACCTCGCCCGCGAGATCCTCGAAAAGAACAACCTATCCACCAAAGCCTAACATACCATGCCCGACAAAACCAGAAAATCATTGGGACGCGGCCTCGACAGCATCCTGCAAAGCCCTGAAACCGACATCACCAGCCGCGACATTAGCGGCGATTTCGTGGCCGGCGCCGTTGCCGAAATCGACATCGACCTTATCGAGACCAACCCCTTCCAACCCCGCACCGAATTCGACGAGACCGCATTGAGAGAATTGGCCCAGTCCATTAAAGAACAAGGCGTCATCCAACCTGTGACAGTAAGGAAACTCGGCTATAACAAATACCAACTCATATCAGGCGAGCGCCGCTTGAGGGCCTCCAAGATGGCCGGACTCACGAAGATCCCGGCTTTTATCCGCGTGGCCAACGACGAGCAGATGCTAGAACTTGCTCTCATCGAGAACATCCATCGCGAAAACCTCAATGCCATTGAAGTGGCCATCTCCTACCAGCGCCTCATCGACGAGTGCAACCTCACCCAAGAGGAAGTGAGCGAGAAGGTGGGCAAGAGCCGCAGTGCCGTGGCCAACTTCTTGAGACTATTGAAGCTGCCACCCGAAGTACAACTCGCCATCCGCGACGGCCACATCACTATGGGCCACGCCCGTGCACTCATCAACATCAGCGACAAGGAAGAGCAACTGAAGCTGCTCCAACAGATCATCATGGATGAGATGACCGTGCGACAAACCGAGGAGCTGGCCGACAAAGCCAAAGGCAAGGCCGAGCGGGAGCACAGACAGACCAACTTCATCCCCGAACATTTCAAGAGCAAAATCAAGAAGTTGTCGCAGACCCTCAACACCAAGGTGAAGGTGAAACGCAATGTGAAAGGCCAAGGCAGCGTGGTCATCGACTTCAGGGACGAGGCCGAGTTTGACCGCATCATGGAACTCTTCAACCAGCAATAAACGCCATGCCGCGCCGTTTCCTGTTTCTTTTGGGCATCCTGATTCTCATCGCCTTTCAAAAAACGGAAGAGCAAAACATTGTGTTTGACACCATCGGCAACACCATA
>JAEEGK010016276.1_pt1 | contig 16372 bp, 20 predicted proteins | sample 8958771 | NCBI WGS metagenome assembly JAEEGK01 (sample SAMN16246547, study PRJNA631951) | gut metagenome | biome: gut microbiome; feature: rumen; material: SC-attached | host: Bos | place: Iran: Karaj | collected 2018-10 | reverse complement strand
AAGTCTCGCTGTAATTCCAGCCGTCGTAATCGTTCTGCACCTGGATGAAACCGCCGAAGATGCTGCTGATGCCCTCGACCTGGCGGCTCATGTCCTCCCGCATGCTGCGCACCGGGCAGCGGACGCAGTAATCGAAGTCGATGCTTTCCGCCGTCTGGGTGAGTACGCCCAGATTCATGGAAGCGAAGGGGATGCCCAGCTTGGGGGACTTTGCCAGCATGCCGTTGGGAAGCAGATAGCCCATGGTGATGAGGGCCCCGCTGTCTTCTCTGGTGATGGCGCTGTCCACCTTGTCCGCATCCTGCAGCTCGATGGCCAGGTCCGGGTCGGCTTCGATCAGCTCCTCCTTCAGGTCGGCGGCAAGCTGGTCCACATATTTTTCCAGCATGGGGGCTGAGAAAGCGGAGGCGAACAGCACGGCAAATTCTCTGGGGATTGCGTTGTCCTTGGCGCCGCCGGTGATGCGGATAACGCGGATGTCCACGCCCCGTTCCAGCAGCTGATACAGCATGCGGAAGCCCAGCTTGATGGCGTTGCCGAGGCCCTGGTCGATGCAGGCCCCGCTGTGTCCGCCCTTCAGGCCCGTGACCGTCAGAAGATAGCAGGGGGAGGTGTTCTCGCTGAGCTGAATGGGGCAGCGGGCCAGCAGACGACGCCCGCCGGAGGAGGAGACGCAGGTGCCGGTCTCCCCGTGCCCATCCAGGCCGATCATGCGCCGGGCTGTGATCAGGTCTTTTTTCAGGCCCCGCGCGCCGTCCATGCCCGTTTCCTCGCTGACGGTGAAAACACATTCCAGCGGCGGATGAGAAAGGCTGTCGTCCGCGAGGATCGCCAGCATCCAGCTGACGCCAGCGCCGTCGTCGGCGCCCAGGGTGGTGCCCTCGGCCCGGAGGATATTCCCGTCGCGGATCAGCGTAATGGGATCCTTCCGGAAATCATGACCCTTGCCGCCGATCTGCTCGCAGACCATATCCATGTGGGCCTGCAGCATCAGGGGGGGCTCCTGCTCCCGGCCCTTGGAGCCGGGTTTGTAGATGACTACGTTGTTCAGAGCGTCCCGGACATATTTCAGGCCCCGCTTCTCCGCAAAGGCGGCGAGGTAAGAGCTGATGCCCTCCTCGTTGCCGGAACCGCGGGGGATCGCGGAAATCTCTTCAAAATAACGGTTGATGGGGATGGAAACGTCGGTAACGGACATATCGGACCTCCGATTCGATTTGTATCAATTTATAAAATTATATAATTTCCGGCGGGATAAGTCAATTGAAAATGTGCGTTTTGCCGAGGGCCTTAATCCCCGTCCGGTCTGGTACAGTCCTTTTCCCGGATCAGAATGGTGCCGAAGGACGTCCTTCCACTCTCGGTAAAGCCCCGCCTGCGAAAGTATGCCGCCTGCCGCGCCGTTCCGCAGAGGGTCACGAGCCTGGAATCCCCGAACCTGGCTTCCGCATAGCTCAGAAGAGCGGAACCGGCGCCCGGGCGGCGGGAGACCATGAGATAGAGCTTGCAGCATGGCTCCTCCGGACGGAAATCCCATGTCGGGGAGGGAACGGACCGGCCCGGCAGGCTCCACAGCGCAGCCGCGACAAGAGAACCGTCCTCATAAACGCGGTGGATCTCCCCCTCCTGCCCGTAAGCGTCCACGAAACTGCGGCAGTGGCTCCTGCCCAAAGCCGGGTCGGGAAATGCGGCACGGAACACCGGGTCGGCGGAGAGTTGCTTGTAAAACAGCGCGGCGACGGTTTTCAGCTCCGCAGGGCTGACAGCGCCGGATTCGATCTGAAACATATTGATCACCCAATTGGAACTATACCATATTTCAATTGTCAAATCCATATGGAGAGGGTATAATACCGCCATGAAATGTATGCTTTGTCCCCGCCTTTGCGGGGTGGACCGGCAGGCGGGAGAGACAGGCTTCTGCGGCGCGCCGCCGCTGCCGGTGGTCGCCAGGGCAGCACGGCACGATTGGGAAGAGCCCTGCATCAGCGGCAGCCGCGGTTCCGGGGCGATATTCTTTTCCGGCTGCAATCTGGGCTGCGTTTACTGCCAGAATCGGGAGATCAGCCGGTCCATCAAGGGAAAACAGCTGGACGCCGCGCAGCTGCGGGCGCTGTTTGCCCGGCTTCGGGATTCCGGCGTGCACAACATCAATCTCGTCACCGGCACCCCCTATGCGGATGTGATCGCCCAAGCCCTGGAAGTGCCGCCGGGCATCCCGGTGGTATGGAACAGCGGCGGCTATGAGCGGCCGGAGACCCTGCGCATGCTGGAAGGGAAGATCGACATATATCTTCCGGATATGAAGTATGCCGACGACGCGCTGGCCCGCCGGCTTTCCGGCGTGGCGGACTATTTCGGGACTGCGGACGCCGCCATTCGGGAGATGCGCAGGCAGACGGGGCCGTGCAGCTTCGACGAGGACGGGATCCTGACCCGGGGCGTGCTGGTGCGCCATCTGGTGCTGCCGGGTCATCTTGCCAATTCCAAAGATGTGCTGGAGTGGTTTGCCGACACGTTCCCGAAGGGGGACGTCCTGCTGAGCCTCATGGCCCAATACACCCCCAACGGATCCGGAGGGCCGGAACGGCGGCTCCGGGAGGAGGAATGGCGCGAGGTGGCGGACTACCTGTATATGCTGGGGATCCGCAGCGGCTATGTGCAGGAGCTGTCCAGCGCGGAAGGGGAATATGTGCCCAGCTTTGACGGGACGGGTGTGGAATGACGAGAGACGAACTGAGGGAAAAAGCGCTGGCGCTGCCGCTGCAGCCCGGGGTCTATATCATGATGGACCGCATGGGCGAAGTCATCTATGTGGGAAAGGCCAAAAAGCTGAAAAACCGGGTGGTCAGCTATTTCCGGGAGGGGAACCACAGCCCCAAGACGGAGGTGATGGTCTCCCATGTCAGCGATTTCGACGTGATCATGGTGCGCAGCGAGTTTGAGGCCCTTATCACGGAGAACCAGCTCATCAAGCACCACAAACCCCGCTACAACATCCTGCTGAAGGACGACAAGGGCTACCCCTATCTGCGCACGGACCTGCGCGCCGCCTACCCCGGCTGGAAGGTGGTGGGACGTCCCGGAAAGGACGGAGCCCGCTATCTGGGGCCCTACGGCAGCCGGACGACACTGTTCGCCGCCCTGAATGCGGTCACGAAAGCCCTGCGCCTGCCCCAGTGCAGCCGCCGCTTCCCGGCGGACATCGGGAAGGAAAGACCATGCCTTAATAAGGAAATGGGGCTCTGCGAGGGCTGGTGCACCGGAAAGCCCGATGCGGAAGCCTATCGGTCAAGGATAGACGACGCCCTGCTGGTATTCGAGGGCAAATCCGACCAGCTGGAAAAGCAGGTGCAGGGAGAGATGGAGGAAGCCGCGGAAGTCCTGGATTTCGAGAAGGCGGCGCTCCTGCGGGACAGGCTTCGCGCCCTGCGCTCTTTGGGTGAAAAGCAGCTGGCCGTTTCCGGGGCCATGGCGGACACGGACGCCATTGGCTACTATCGCGGCGCGGCCAAGGCCTGCTTCGTGGTGCTGCACTACATCGGCGGGAAGCTGCTGGATAAGGATATGAGCCTGCTGCCCATCCCCATGGAGGAGGACGAGGAGGTACTCAGCGCCCTCACGCGGCAGTACTATCTGCAAAGAGGCGTCTGCCCCAAGACGATCCTGCTGCCCGCCATGCCGGAGGACGGAGAAGAACTGGAACGGTTGCTTTCTGAGACCTACGAGCACAAAGTCAGCATCCACGTGCCCCAGCGGGGGGATATGCGCATCCGCATGGAAACGGCCTGCATGAATGCCCGGGAGGAGACGGAGCGGGCCACGGACCGGGAGGAACGGGTCTCCGGAATCCTGACTTGGCTGGCGGAGGCGGCGGGTCTGCCGGAACCGCCGAGGCGCATCGAAGCCTACGACGTGTCCAATCTCCATGGGGAGGATACGGTGTCCTCCATGACGGTGTTCGTGGACGCCAGGCCCCTGAAACGGGATTACCGCCGCTTCAAAATGAAGGAAGCCGGCGGGGGCGACGATTACGGGAGCATGCAGGAGACCCTGCGCCGCCGCCTGACGGAGTATCGGGATGGCAACGAGCGTTTTTCCACCCTGCCGGACCTGTTTCTCATCGACGGGGGCAGCGTTCACGCTGCTGCTGCGGCGGATGTGCTGCGGGAATTTGAGGTGGACAGACCTGTGCTGGGTATGGTGAAGGACGACAGGCACCGCACCAGGGCCCTGGCCGCACCGGACGGGAGAGAGCTGGGCCTGGAGGGGAATCCCGCCGCCTTCGCCCTCATCGGGCGGATCCAGGAGGAGACCCACCGCTTTGCCATCGAATATCAGCGCAGCCTCCGGAGCCGTCACATCGGCTCCGAGCTGGACAAGATACCCGGCATCGGGGAGAAGCGCAGAACGGAACTGCTGAAACGCTTCCGTTCCGTCAAGGCCATCGCCGCCGCCTCGGAAGAGGAGCTGCGAAACGTATTGGGCCCCGCGGCGGCAAAGACCGTATACGAATGGTTCCGCAGGGGACCGGAGGAGGAACAGAAAAACACATGAGAGTGATAACGGGGATTGCCAGAGGGCGGAAGCTGAAGGAGCCGGAGGGCATGGACATCCGGCCCACCGCCGACCAGGTCAAGGAATCGGTGTTCAACATCATCCAGGGCGACGTGGAGGGCAGGAGCTGTCTGGACCTGTTTTCCGGCACCGGGCAGATGGGGATCGAAGCCCTGTCCCGGGGTGCGGCAGGCTGCGTTTTCGTAGACGCGGACCGGACCGCCGTCAAGCTGACGAAGCTGAATCTGGAAAAGACCGGCCTGCAAGGTCAGGTGTTCCAGGCGGACGCCCTGCGCTTCCTGGAATCCCGGGAGAAATATGACCTGATCTTCATCGATCCGCCCTACCGCTCGGACCTGTACGGAAAGGTCTTACAGCGCATAAAAGATTTTGACAAATTGCATACCGGTGGTATAATGGTCGTTGAAAGTTCTGCGGATTACGAGCCTGATTCTCCCGGCGTGCCCTATGTGAAGCTGCGCAGCTATCGCTATGGGAAGGTTCGGATCACGACATTTACGAAAAGCGAGGGATCGGAACCTTGACCACAGCGGTATACACCGGCAGCTTTGACCCGATCACCCTGGGGCATCTGAATCTGATCAAGAGAGCCTCCAAGGTTTTTGACCGGGTCATCGTCTGTATCATGTACAATAAGGATAAACACCCCCTGTTCACCATGGAGGAGCGGGTCCGTCAGGTGCGGACGGTGACGCAGCGCTTCCCCAATGTGGAGGTGGATTCCTCCGATATGCTGGTGGCGGAGTATGCGCGGATGAAAGGGGCAGGCGTCGTTGTGCGCGGCCTGCGCGCCGTCTCCGACTATGAGAAGGAATGTCAGATGGCCCTTATCAACAAGCGCCTGAACCCGGAGCTGGAGACATTCTTCCTCCCCGCAAGTGAAAAGTACATGTATCTGAGCTCCAGCGCCGTCAAGGAGCTGGCGCTCTTCGGCGCGGATCTCAGCGCCTTCGCACCTCGGGAGATCATCGGAGAGATCGAGGCGAAATTCGATGGGAAAGGACGGAAATAACAATGGCAAGCGGCATCAATGAACTGATCGATCAGCTGTATGCATCTATCTCGGATGCGAAAGGCTTTCCTCTGAGCGTGGATAAGTGCATCCTGGACAGGGATCATGCGCTGGACCTGCTGGATGAGATCCGGGCGCAGCTTCCCGCGGAAGTGGCGGAGGCCAAGCGCCTTGTCAGCGCCAAAGCGGAAGTGATCCGCAAGACCCGGGAGGAAGCGGAGCAGATCAAAAAGGACGCGTCCGCCGAGGCTGCCCGGATGGTGGAGAAGGAAAGCATCGTCGTCGGGGCGAAGAAGCGGGCGCAGGAGATCGTGGAGGAAGCCCAGCAGAAGGCGGATGAGCTGCGCCGCGCTTCCAGCGGTTATGCGGACGAGCTCCTGAAGCGGACGGAGGAGACGCTGAGCCAGTCTCTGGACGGCGTGCGCCGCAGCCGCGCCAGCTTCCGCAGCGCCTCCGGGTTCTCAGATCTCTAAATCTCAAATATCATTCTAAAAGAAAGTCGCTGGAGTTATGAAGAAATGTATTCTGAGCATCGGCATCGTAGTGCTGATCATCGCACTGCTGCTGTTCGGTGTGTTTTTCGGTTTTAATCTTGGTTTCATCAATATCGAGCCTCTTCAGGACGGGATTTCCCTGGGCCTGGACCTGGTGGGCGGCAGCGAGATCACCTATGAGGCCGTTGTGCCCGAAGGGATCTCCGACAGTGAACTGAAGCAGAGCATGGAAGCTGTGCAGACCATGCTGCGCCAGCGCCTCAACAGCATGGGATACACGGAGGCTTCCGTCGTCCTTTCCGGTGATCGGGGCGTCAACGTCTCCATCCCCAATGTGTCCAATCCCGAGCAGGCCCTGCAGATGCTGGGCAGCACGGCCATCATCGAATTCCGGGACTATACCGGGAAGGCCATCATCACCGGCGAGGACATCGAATCCGCCACCGCAGCCTATATGCCCACCGGCGACGCCGGGGTTTACGAGTATATCGTCTCCCTGAAGCTGACCCCGGAAGGACAGGCCAAGTTCCGGGACGGCACCAGGAACGTTGCCTCTCTCAGTGATGCGGATAAGCGCTGGGTCTCCATCGTGCTGGACGAGGAAGTCATCAGCTCTCCCATGGTGAGCGCGGAATATGCCTCCACCGGCATCGACACGGATTCTCCCATCATCCAGCTGGGGGACGGCACCGATGTGGAATATGCCACCTATCTGGCCGGCATCATCAATTCCGGCTCCCTGCCCTTCAAGCTGCAGGATACCAAGCTGCAGGCCGTGGGCGCATCCCTGGGTGAGCGCAGCCTGGAGACGGGCATCACCGCGGGCATCATCGGCATCATCCTGGTGATGGTCTTCATGATCGTCGTCTACCGCATCCCCGGCGTCATCGCTGACCTGGCCCTGGTGCTGTATATCGCCCTGTTCCTGCTGGTCATGTCCGCCCTGCGGCTGAATCTCAGCCTGCCCGGCATCGCCGGCATCATCCTCACCATCGGTATGGCGGTGGACGCCAACGTGGTCATTTATGAGCGCATACGGGAGGAACTGATCTCCGGCAAGACCCTCCGCAGCGCCGTGGACGCGGGCTTCAAGCGGGCCATCACCGCCATTCTGGACTCCAATATCACCACCATGATCGCCGGTTTCGTCCTTCTCTGGAAGGGCACCGGCACCATCCTGGGCTTCGCCAAGACGCTGCTGATCGGCGTCGTCCTCAGCATGATCTGCATGCTGATCGTTCCCAGGGCCATCCTTCGCAGCTTCGCCGGACTGCGGAAATACAAACCCTTCATGTATGGGCTGCCCCGCAAGGGCGTTTCCCCAGAGACCCTCAATCGGCGGATCGGCTTCGTCTCCAAAGGAAAGATCGTGGCCATCATCTCCATCCTGCTTTGCATCACGGCCATCGTTTCTCTGATCCTGCTGCCTTTCGGTGTGAATCTGTTCAATCTGGATATCGACTTCGCCGGCGGAGTCGTGCTGGAATATGACATCGGCCAGACCGTCACCAGCGATATTTCGGCGCAGGTCTCGGACATGGTGGCGGATAAAACGGGGGTGCGGCCCAGCGCCGTGGTGCGGGCTGGCGATAAAGGCACCATCGTGAATATCCGCATCCAGGAGCTGACCACCGAACAGCGGGACAGCATCGGCACCGGGCTCATGGAGCTTTACGGCGCCGATCGGGTCCGCATGGAGAGCAGCAACTTCGTCTCCGCCTCCGTGGGCCGGGACATCACCAAGGCGGCCTTCATCACGTCCATCGTTGCAGCGGTCCTGATCCTTGTCTATATCACCGTCCGCTTTGAGATACGATCCGGCCTGGCCGCCGTGATCTGCCTGCTCCATGACCTGATGGTGATGCTCAGCTGCTATGTGATCTTCCGCATCCAGCTCAATATGAATTTCATCGCTGCGGCCCTGACCATCATCGGTTATTCCATCAACGCCACCATCGTGGTATTCGACCGTATCCGTGAGAACGTGAAGCGCACCGGCGGCCATGAGGATTTCGCCGCCGTGGTGGACCGCAGCATCACCCAGACCCTGCGGCGCAGCCTGGGCACCACCGTCACCACCATGCTGCCCATCATCTTCCTGCTGATCCTGGGCGTGGATTCCCTGCGGAATTTTGCCCTGCCCATCATGGTGGGCGTCATCTCCGGCTGTTACAGCTCCGTCTGCGTGGCCGGTCCTCTCTGGAATCTCCTGAAAGGCAAGAAGAACACCGTAAAGGTAAGATAAACAGAACGTCTCAAAAAACCTCCGTGCCGCCCGGCACGGAGGTTTTTTGCATGTCCGGACCCTCGGACGCATAGACATGAAGCAAACAAAGGAGGGTTGCGGAGCATGAGTAGGACGGATAGCTATGACCGGGCGGCGCTGCTGCTGCCAAGCGCCCTGCGGGCGGAAGCCCTGTTCCAGCCGGAAGAAGTGCGCATGCAGGCGGAGGAGCTTCGGCTGCGCAGCGGCCTTGGCGCCTGGCTCTGTCTCCGGGGAGGCGTGCTGCGGTTTCAGACGCCGGTAGGCCGGGAAGAAATACAGGAGACCCTGGAACGGGCGACCAAAAGCAGCTTATACACCGTGGAAGAAAGCCTGCGGGCAGGGTATATCACAGCCCAGGGCGGCTACCGCCTGGGCCTGGGGGGCAGTCTTTTCCTTCGGGAGGGCCGCCCTGCCGGTTTCCGCAGCATTTCTTCCCTCAGCATCCGGATCCCCCGCTCGGTGCGCTGCGTGACGGACGAGATGCTGGCGCGCCTGAAGGGAAAAAGCGTGCTCATTTATTCCCCGCCCGGCGGCGGAAAGACCACCTTTCTTCGGGATCTGGTTCGGCGTATCTCCGACGAAGGGACAAGGGTATCGCTGGTGGATGAGCGGGGAGAGCTGGCCGCCCTTTCGGAGGGGGTCCCCCAATTCGACGTGGGCCGTCATACGGACGTGCTGGAAGGCTGCCCCAAGCAGGACGCAGCGGAGATGCTGCTGCGCACCATGGCTCCCCAGGTCCTGGCGGTGGACGAGCTGAGCAGCGGGGAAATGCCCCTTCTGACTTCCTCGCTGGCAGCCGGGGTAAGGCTGCTTGCTACGGTCCACGCGGGGAGTAAGGAAGAACTGCTTCGGCGGGAGATCAGCTTCGGGCGATTCGATCTGGCCGTGGGGATATTCCGGGAAGGCGGACAGCGGTGCTACCGTGTGGAGGAGCTGGGATGCTGAGGTGGGTCGGCGCGGCGCTGGTGGTGCTGAGCAGCGCGCTCATAAGCATGAACGAGGTCATCCGTTCCAGGCAGCGCATCCGCTCCCTGCGGGTGCTGATGGAATCGCTGGGCGCTATGCGCACGCTGCTGACAGAACGGCGCATGCCGCTGCCGGAGCTGGCAGAGCGCCTGTCGGCGCGGCAGAAGCAGCCGGCGGCTGAATTCTTCGGCACGGTGACCGTCAACCTACTGCGCCGGGAACTCCCTTTTTCCACAGCATGGGAAATGGCCCTGCGGGAGACGGAGCCGCTTTGCCTCCTGCCGGAGGAACAGCAGGCGTTGGAGAATCTGGGACGGCAGCTGGGGCGAAGCGGCGCGGAGCAGCAGGCAGAGGCCCTTCTGGCGGCGGAAAAGAAACTGGCGCTTTTCCTGGAGCTGGAGGAGCGGGAACACCTGAAAAAGAGCCGCATGCGGGCTGCCCTGGGCGCAGGAGCGGGCGCGATGCTGGCGATCTTGCTGCTGTGAGGATGAGGAATGGACATCGATCTGATTTTCAAGCTGGCAGCCCTGGGCATCATCGTCACGGTGCTCAGCATCCTGCTGGGCCGATCCGGGCGGGAGGAACAGGCCTTGATGGTCACCATTGCCGGACTGGTGCTTGCTCTCGTCATGGTGGTAAAGGAGATCGGCGAGCTGTTCACCCTGATCCGGCGTCTATTCGGCTGAAAGATGGAACTTCTGTGGAAATGCGCCGCTTTGGGTATCACAGCGTCCCTGCTTGGGCTGGCTGTGGGGAAGGAGCGGGGAGAGCAGGCGCTGCTGCTGGGCATGGCTGCCGCCGCGATGATCTTCGTATCTGCCGTTCAGAGCCTGAGCGAGACGGAAGCGCTTCTTCGCAGGGCCGGAGAGCGGGCCGGGCTGACCTCTGCTTTGACGATACCCGTGCTGAAAAGCCTGGGGCTGGCGCTTTTGGGCCGTTTTTCCGCCGACCTTTGCCGGGATGCGGGACAAGCCCTGGCCGCCCATGCGGTGGAGCTGGCCTGCGCCTGCGCCGTTCTCTGCGTTTCTCTGCCTTTGCTCCAAAGCCTTCTGCAGCTTGTGTTCGACTATGCCTGATCCTGCTTGCCGCCCTTGTACTATGCACGCCTGTCCGCGCTGCGGAAGACGGGGAAGAACTGGCGGAGGCTATCGGAGCAGATGAACTTGAGGAAACGGCGGAGGAGCTGGGACTGACGGAATACGGCAGCGTCCGGGACGGTTACGATGTGGAAGGGTTCCTGGGGGGTCTTGTCCGGGATACGATCAAGGCCATCGTGTCTCCGGCCCTGATCCGGGATCTGACGGGAGTTTTGCTGACGGTGTTCCTGCTGTCCGCTGTGCGGACGGTGCTTGGACCTACGGGGGGCAGCTTCGATGGAGCTGTCCTGGCCGGAGCCGCTGCGATCCTGCTTCTGCTGAGCGCCGGGCACGACAGCATGACGGCTATGGCGGAAGCGACGGTGTGCAAGCTCCAGGACGTCGCCAATGCGCTGCTGCCGGTGCTGGGCAGCGCGGCTTTGCTTTCCGGCCAGGTGACGGCTGCGGCGGCCAAGTATTCCGCCGCAGCCCTGTTCCTGAATGTCCTTACGAATCTTTGCTGTACCTTCGTCATGCCCCTGATCCGCCTGTATCTGGCAGCCGCGGCGGCGGAAGCGGCAGCAGGCGGAGGCGTGATGAGCGGGGTGCTGGGTTTTCTCAAGTGGTGCGGCGGGGCGGTGCTGTCCTGCCTGATGCTGGGCTTTACCCTGTATCTCAGCCTGACGTCCATGGCCTCCAACGCCGCAGACGCCGCCATCGTCCGTTCCGCAAAGACCGCCGTATCCACCATGCTCCCCGTGGTGGGCAGCATCGCGGGGGACGCGGCCTCCTCCATCCTGGCGGCTGCCGCCGTGATCCGTCAGTCTGTCGGCTCCTTCGGGCTTCTGGCAGTGGCCTCCGTCATCCTCGCCCCCTTTATCCAAACGGGGCTTCGCTATCTGCTGCTCAAAGGCGCATCGGCGATCTCGGCGGAACTGTCGGAGGAACGGATGGCCCGGCTCCTGCGGCGCATCAGCGAATCCATGGCGCTTACGCTGGGGTGCATCGGCTCCTGCGGGCTCATGCTGTATTTCTCTGTGTATGCGCTGATGCGCTCGGTGGTCCTATGATCCAGAGCCTGGGGGAATGGGTGCGCACCATGGCGGTCGGCGCCATATTCTGCGCCGTCGTGCTCCTGCTGATACCGGAGGGCAGCGAAAAACGCTCGGTGAAGCTGACCTGCGCCCTTATGCTGACGATCCTCCTCATCCAGCCGCTTCGCCGTCTGGATGAGGAGAAGCTCACGGAGCTGCTGACCCTGCGGAGGCTGGAAGAAACCGGGCTCGCGGCGGATACGGATGAACTTTCCATGGAACTTTACAGCCGCATCATAAGAAGGGAAACGGAGGAATATATATGGGATGCAGCACAGAGGCTGGGGATACGGAAGCTGGGCGTCCGTCTTCGATTAAAAGACAGCGGCGGCATGCCCGTGCCCTGGTCCATCGACCTGACGGGCTCTGTCACGCAGCAGCAGAAGGAAGCCCTTTCCCTGCTGCTGGAAGGGGAACTGGGCATACCGCCTCAGCGGCAGACATGGAGCCTGGATGATGCTGGTTAGCGTGTGGAAAAAGATACCGAAGCAGACGGTTTGGGTCCTCCTGGCTCTGGGGGCCGGACTGCTCCTCCTGCTGCCGAAGCACACTTCTTCCGCCGAACCGGTCAAGACGCTGGAATTCTCTTTTTCTCTGGAAGAGGAGGAAAAGCGGATCGAGGCTGCCCTCAGCCGCATCGAGGGGGCGGGGAAGGTGACGGTGGTGCTGAGCCTGGAGGCTTCCGAGGAAAGGGAATACGCCCGCAATCTGGATTCGGACCGGCAGAGCGAAGCGGACAGCGCCCGGAACGAGGAGCGGAGCGAGGTCGCCCGGGTGGGGGATGAAGCGCTGACCGTGAAGATCGCGTATCCCCGCTACCGTGGCGCGCTGATCGTGACCGAAGGCAGCGGCAGCGCATTGAAGCTGGCCGTGACCCAGGCAGTGGCTTCGCTTACCGGCCTCAGTTCGGACCGGATCACCGTGGTGACCGGCAGATAGAAAGTCAAATAACGCCGCAGGGCGCAAATGGGGGTAGTTATGAAAATCATCAAACGAAACGCGATCATCCTGGCCGCCATCCTGTTCGTATGTGTGGCGGTTTATCTGAACTGGGCCTACAACCGGCAGGAGGAGACCTTGTCGGGGCCGGGAGCAAGGGAGACCGTCAGCGCCGTCAGCGCAGAAGGGGATGGCGAAGGGCTGTTCTACGAAGCGCCGGTCCCGGCGGTCAGCACCGCCAGCGCCGTGACGGAGTATTTCACCTCCGCCCGGCTCACCCGCCAGCAGGCCAGGGACAGCGCCATCTCCACGCTGCGGGAGGCGGCAGAGAATGAGAGCGCAGCGGCGGAAGCCGTGAGCGGCGCAATGGATGCTATCACCGTCATGGCGCAGTACACCGTTGCGGAGGCGGAGATCGAATCCCTGGTCATGGCGAAAGGCTTTGAGGACTGCCTGGTGTTCCTGGATGGGCAGAGCGCCATCGTTGCGGTCCCCGCGCCGCCCTCGGGCCTGACCTTTACCGCCGTGAGCCGCATCACGGACATCGTTCTGGAGAAAACGGACCTGAACACGGAGCAGATCAAAATAATCGAGGTAAAATGACTTCCATTTTCAAAAAGAGCGTGGTATACTTACCTGAATGAATCACTTATCAGGAGGTTTGCCATGGCGGAGAGCAAGGATTACATCATCAGCAGCACGGAGGACGGCAGCGTCAATATTTCCGAGGACGTTATCGCCATCATCGCCTGGGAAGCCATGCGCGAGGTGGAAGGCTTCGGCGGTCCTGCCGCCGGGATTCCGGGTGACCTTGCGGAGCTGATCGGCCGCAGAAATGCTTCCCGCGGCGTGCGCATCACCACCGAGGAAAAAAGCGTGGCGGTGGACGTGTATATCACCGTGCGTTTCGGTTATTCCGTCACCAAGGTTTCCAGGGATATCCAGGATGCCATTTCCAAGTCCGTGCGGGATATGACGGGGGTGCCGGTGAGCGCCGTCAACGTCAATGTAACCGGCATCGCTTTCGATAAGACGAAGCAGGCTTAATGGAATGGAAAAGCGCGTTTTCGCCAGTGGGGAAAACGCGCCTTGTCCTGTTTTGAGTTGTAAGGAGAGAAACCAATGACCAGAAGGACGGCGCGGGAGATCGCCATGCATCTGAGCTTCGCCACGGTGATGAACCGTATGGATATCCGGGAGATGCTGGACGCCTTCTTTGAGCCCGATTATTTTGCCACCCTGAAAACCGAAGACGAGGCCTATGCCGATTATCCGGACTCTAGGCAGCTGGCCTATATCCGCCGTCTGGCGGAGGGCGTATCCGAGCATGCAGCGGAGCTGGACGGCTATATCGAGAAATACGCGAAGAATTGGGAGTTTTCCCGTATTTCCCGGGTAGCGGCCGCGATCCTGCGCATCGCCATGTATGAGATACTTTATCAGCCGGAGGTGCCCTATAAAGTCGCGGCCAACGAGGCGGTAGAGCTGGCAAAGACCTATGAGGGGCGGGACATCGCCGGATTCGTCAACGGGATCCTGGCGGCCTTTATCGAAAACGAGCATCATGAATGACAATGTCTGGTCCGTAAGCGAGCTCACCAGGCAGATCAAGGATCTGCTGGATGGGGAGAGCAGCCTGCAGCATATCTATGTTCGGGGCGAGCTGAGCAATTATAAGATCTATCCCTCGGGCCACCATTATTTCACCATCAAGGATGAGGAAGCGACGCTGAAAGCGGTCATGTTCCGCCGGGAAGCGTCGCGTCTTCGCTTCCGGCCCGAAAGCGGCATGAAGGTGATCGCCCTGGGGCGGATCACCGTTTATCCCCGGGACGGCGTCTATCAGCTCTATGCAACGGAGCTGGTGCCCGACGGGGTGGGGGACCTGCACGCAGCCTTTGAACAGCTGAAAGCCAAGCTGGCGGAGGAGGGCCTTTTTGACCGTGACCACAAAAAGGCCCTGCCGCCCTATCCGGAGCGCATCGCCGTCATCACGTCGTCCGCAGGCGCTGCCGTGCGGGATGTGATCCGGGTGGCGACAAAGCGATACCCGGTGGCGAAGCTGATCGTGATGCCCGTTCGCGTCCAGGGTGCGGAAGCCCCGCCGGAGATCGTTTCCGCCATCCGGTATGCCAATAGGTGGAAGGTTGCGGATCTCATCATCACGGGTCGGGGCGGCGGTTCCATCGAGGATCTGTGGGCCTTCAATGACGAGCGTGTCGCCAGGGCCATCTATGAATCGGAAATACCCGTTATTTCCGCCGTCGGACATGAGCCGGATGTGACCATCGCGGATTATGTGGCGGACCTGCGGGCGGCCACGCCCTCCAACGGGGCGGAGCTGGCCGTGCCGGATCAGGGCGAGCTCCATGCTTCGCTCCTGGCGGCCAGAAAGCAGATGCTGTCGGCGCTCCTGGCCCGGGTGGATACCGGGCGCGAAAGGCTGGAACAGCTCCGGCAGCGCCGCGTGCTGACGGACCCCGGCGCTTATGTGGCGGACCGGCGCCTGGCGCTGGATCATGCCGCAGCACTTTTGCAGGCTTCCTTCCGCAGCAGCGTTTCGGATAAGCGGGGCAGGCTGGCCCAGGGCGTCGCCGCCCTGGACGCCATGAGTCCCCTGAAAGTTCTGGGCCGCGGTTATGCGATCGCGGAAACGGAAGAAGGCAGGATACTCCGCAGCAAAAAGGACGCCGCACCCGGACAGCGGCTGCGGCTCAAGCTGGCGGACGGGGACGTAGGCTGCCGGGTCGAGGAGGATCCGGCGTGTGAGGTGAACAGGGATGGCAAGTGAAAAGAAAACGAAGATGAGCTTTGAAGACAGCATGCTCCGCCTGGAGGAGATCGTCCGCCTGCTGGAAAAGGGGGATGCGCCTCTGGAGGATTCCATCAAGCTCTTTGAGGAGGGCACCAAGCTGGCAAAGCGCTGCGACGACCTTCTGAATGAAGCGGAAAAGAAAGTCGTCGTTCTCTCCAAGGGAGCGGACGGCGCGCCGGCGGAAACGGAGTTCGACCTTGGAGAATAAGGAGAGGATGGCTGCGGACAAGCAGCTGGTGGAAGGGCATCTGGACAGGCTTTTGCCGCGAAAGGACCGGCTGACGGAGTCCATGCGATACAGCTTGCTGGCGGGGGGGAAGCGGCTGCGGCCCATCCTGACCCTGGAATTCTGCCGGGCCTGCGGCGGGGAGGCGGAATCTGCCCTGGATGCGGCCTGCGGCATCGAGATGCTGCATACCTCTTCCCTGATTCACGACGACCTCCCGGCCATGGACAACGACGAGCTGCGCCGGGGAAAGCCCACGAACCATGTGGTCTACGGGGAATGGCTGGCTCTGCTGGCCGGCGACGCTCTCCAGGCCGAGGCTTACAGCGCCATCCTTCGTTCTGCCCGCCCGCCCCGTGTCCGGGCGGAGGCGGCCCGCATTTTGGCGGATGCCGCCGGTTACCGCGGCATCTGCGGCGGTCAGTTCCTGGACCTGGACGGAGAGGACCGGGAGCTTTCGGAAGAGGAGATATACGTGCTCAACGACGGGAAGACTGCTTCTCTCATTGCCGCCGCCTGCATGATGGGCTGCGTGTGCGCGGAAGCCTTTGATAAGCTCCCGGCTGCCGACGCCTGCGGGAGAGCCATGGGCATCGCCTTCCAGCTGCGGGACGACCTGCTGGATGTGGAAAGCAGCACCGAAGAGCTGGGAAAGCCCGTAGGCTCTGATGAAAAGAACGGAAAATCCACCCTTCTCGCCCTGCGGGGCGCGGAGCATTGCCGCCGCCTGGTGCAGGAGGAGACGGAGAAGGCCATCAATATCCTTCGTTCGGAATTCGGAGCGCCGGATTTCCTGATCTGGCTCACCAGGCAGCTGGCGGGCAGAAAAAACTGAATCATGACGAAAAAAAGGGAGCAGGGCCGAAAGCTCTGCTCCCTTTGTATGCCGGCGAGAAATATGAACCG
>JAEEGK010016275.1_pt1 | contig 16373 bp, 16 predicted proteins | sample 8958771 | NCBI WGS metagenome assembly JAEEGK01 (sample SAMN16246547, study PRJNA631951) | gut metagenome | biome: gut microbiome; feature: rumen; material: SC-attached | host: Bos | place: Iran: Karaj | collected 2018-10 | reverse complement strand
CTCGGGCTTGCACATCCAGATCTGAAAGCCGTAGCCCAGGAAGTTGTCCGTGGCGGGGGGATTCACCGCCGCCTCGGAGGCGGAATCGTTCTGCTTGGTAGTGGCCAGGCGCACATAGTCCTCCGCCAGGATCCGCTCCCCTTCCCAGACGCCGCCGTCGGCGTAGAGCTTCAGGAGACGGAGGTTGTCCTCCGTGGTGGCGTAGAGGCCTCCGCCTCCCACCTCCATGCCGTCGGGCATACAGAGCCAGCGGAGGTTCTCCGGGTCGATGCCGATCTTACGGAAGAGCCGGGGGGTCAGGTAATCGTGCAGGCCCAGGCCCGTCTTTTTCCGGACGATGGCTCCCAGCAGGGTGGAGCCGGTGGAATTGTACATGTAGGTGGTGCCGGGCTTGTGGTTCACCGGGGTGTGCAGGAAATCCCGGATCCAGTCCTTTCCCGGCGGGGGCATGGTGTCCATGCCGCAGCCCATGCACAGCACGTCCCGGACGGTGAGCAGCTTCAGGTTTTCGCTGGGCTCCGCCGGGGACTCCTCGGGAAAGATGTCGATGATCCGCTCATCCAGCCGGAGGATGCCCTCCGTATAGGCGATGCCCACCGCTGTGGCTGCGTAGGTCTTGGTGTGGCTCTGCAGGCCGTGGCGGAGGCCGGGGGCGTAGGGGGCCCACCAGCCCTGGAAGCAGAGCTTCCCGCGGCGCATGATCATCAGGCCGTGCATCTCCGTGTCCCCGGCCTCCAGGGCATCCAGATAGGCCAGGATATCCTCGCTCCGGATGCCCAGCGCCTCCGGAGCGGCCATTTCAAAGGGCTTGCGATTCATCATCCGTGATTCCTCCTTGTATTCGTGATTGCGATTCGTTTTCTCAGGTCCCTGCCGGGGCGCCCCCGCTCTCCCCCGGGAAAACGGGCTTTCCCTTTCCCGGATTCTGTTGTATGATGGAGAAAAACGGATGAGGGAGGTCACCCCGATGATTACAGACAGCATCCCCTCCGCGGGAGGCGGAAGCCTCCGCTGCTTCCTCTGGGAGCCCCGGGGGAAGCCGGTGGGCTTTGTCCAGCTGGTGCACGGCATCGCGGAGCACTCGGGCCGCTATGCCCCCTTCGCGGAATTCCTGGCGGAAGCAGGCTTCGCCGTCTGCTCGGAGGACCACATGGGCCACGGCGCCTCCCTTGGGGAGGACTGCCCCCGGGGCTGCGTCCGGGGCGGCTGGGACGCCATGGCCGCCGACGTGAACACCCTGACCGAGCATATGAAAAAGAAGTATCCCGGCCTGCCCGCCTTCCTGCTGGGCCACAGCATGGGCTCCTTCCTGGCCCGGAGCTGCCTGTATACCTGGCCCGGGGCGGGGTGGAGGGCCGTCATCCTCTCCGGCACGGCCTGGCAGCCCTCGCCGGTGCTGGCGGCGGGAAAGGCCCTCGCCGGGGGCGAGATCCGAAAACAGGGAGCGGACGCTCCCAGTCCCAGGCTGCAGGCGCTGATGTTCGGCTCCTACACGAAGCAGTTTGAGAACGTGCGCACCCCCAGCGACTGGATCTGCTCGGATCCGGCGGTGGTGGACGCCTATCAGGCAGACCCTCTCTGCGGCTTTGTTCCCTCCGGAGGGCTCATCGCCGCCATGCTGGAGGGCCTGCATCGGAACCAGCGGAGGGAAAACCTGGCAAAAATGCCGAAAAGCCTGCCTGTCCTCTTCATCGCCGGGGACAGGGACCCGGTGGGGGCCAACGGCAAGGGCGTGCTGAAAAGCGCCGATGCCTTCCGGAAGGCGGGCCTGGGCCGGGTGGACGTGACCCTCTACCCCGGCGACCGGCATGAGGTCCTGAACGAGGTGAACAAGGCCCGGGTCTGGGCCGACGTGCTGGCCTGGCTGCGGAAGCAGCTCTGAGCGGACCGGCAAAACGGCAGAGGATGGTTCCTCTGCCGTCTTTCTTTATCCCACGCCAACGGACACGCCGTCGATCTCTACAACGCGGCTGCCCTGGACCTTCAGCTCCACCCCATCGCCCTTTTTGTATTTCTGCCAGATCTCCTCCGAGACCCGGGCGGTGTAGGTGCTGCCTTTTTTCTTGTCGGTGAAGTAGAGGGTATAGCTCTCGCTGCGGCCCCGCTCCCGCTCGCTTCCGCTGAGCCTGGTCTCCGGCCAGTAGGGCTCCGAGACCTCCAGGCCCCGGAGGGTGCTGTCCCCCGGCTCGTAGCTGCTGCCCCGGGCGGTCTCCTCCCGGGTGGGGACCCATCGCTCTATGTCGTAGTCAAACAGGGTATCGTAGACCGGCTCCTGCCGGTAGACCGGCACCTCCCGGTATTCGGTGTGATACTCCGTTCGGTAACGGGGCTCCTCCCGGGTGATCTCGGTAAAGGTGCCGTCGCCGTTGTCCTCGTAGTCCGTGTAGGTATCGTAGCCGTCCAGGACCTCCTCTGCCACCTCATAGGGCTCGGTGGCGTAGTGGTCCAGCACCTGATTATAACTGCGGATCTCCCGGCGGCTGTTTACCACCCGCCCGCCCGAAGGGACGGACCAGTCTGACTCCCGCAGGGTGACGTACTCTTCGATGGCAATACTCCGGCTCCAGGCCTTGTCCGACACGGTAACGTCCTTCGACCTGGGCATGGCAATGAGAACGACCACGGCGATGATCGCCAGAAGGACCAGAAGCAGGGGCCAGAGCTCCCGCTTCTTCGGCGGCGGCGCCGGCGGGGGCGCTGCCTTGGCCGCTTCCTTCCTGCGGTTTTCAAAATAGTCCCCGGAGGAATCCGCCCGCTCCGCGCCGCAGTTTGAACAGTTTTCGTTATTGTAGCGGTTCAGGCTGCCGCAGAAGGCACATGTCCAGTCGGCGCCCTTGCCGTAGTTCTTCGCCTTTTCGGCATCCACGGCCTTCTTTTCGCTGCCAAGGTAGAATTTGGTGCCCTCGTCCTGAGGGTGGGCGCAGTTGGGACAGCTTTTTGTCAGGCCGCCGATGCCCTTCTGCCCGCAGTAGGGGCAGTCCCACAGGCCCTCAATGATCTTATTCGCCATGCTTTCATCTCCCTGGGTCCATTATAATGGAATCAGCCGTCGCTTTCAAGGTTTGCTTCCCGCTTCCGGGCAGAATCCGGTCCCCGAAAGCACGTTCCGCGCACCGCCCTCCCCCCGTCGGGAACGGCAGTGCGCGGTATTTCCTTCGGGTTATCAGTCGACGGGGGTATATAAGAGGTCGAGGACCAGCTTCTGCAGAGCCGCCTCGTCCACGTAGAATTCCACATACCGTTCGCCCATCCGGTTCTCTCCCTCCGGGGTGACGATCCCGCTGAGGGCATAGCCGTCGAATTGGTCCACATAGGTGTTGAGTTCGTCGATGGTGCAGTCGGTGACCATGGACTTCTCCAGGGCGCCGTAGGCATCCAGAATGAAGGCGGGGTCCTTCTTCGCGGCGGAGGCCATGGCCGAAAAGAGCCCGGTCATATAGGTCCGCTGGCGGCGCATCCTGGCCTGGTTGGAATCGTCGTCCACCATGCTCATCCGGGCACGCACGAAATGCTCTACGTTTTCCTCCGTCAGGGTCACGGTTTCCCCTTTGATCAGCGTGTCGTCAACGCCGGAAAAATCGTCTTCCACCGTAACGGTGACACCTCCCACCAGCTCGTTCAGCACCGGGATGGCGTCCATGGTCAGGGAGAAGTAGTTATCGATGGAAACCCCGTACAGCAGTCTGGATACGGCGTGTACCGTGTTTTCACAGCTGGGCTCCAGGCCGTTTCCGTAGGTGTGGGCCAGGGCGAGCTGCTCGAAGCGGTAGTTCATGAACTGGCCGAAGGAATCCAGATTGGGTACGTCGCACATGGTATTCCGGTCCAGCTGCAGAAGCGTGCAGCTTTCGCTGTCCGGATCAAAGATCGCCAGCAGGAGGAAGTCCGACTGGCTCGTGTTGTAAAGGTGCTCCGTCTCCTCCACCAGCTCCGGATCGTCGATGCCCAGGATCAGCAGAGTACGCAGCTTATCGTTATATACATATTGCCGGCCGTCGTAAAAGAGGACGGGAACCGCGCTTTCTTCCTCCTCGGTGCCGGGGTCGGCCAGATTCTCCCTGCTCAGGGCGGTGCCGGCCCCCTCCGGGACCGGGTCTGCGGCCCGCTCCAGGCGGGAAAAAAACAGATAGACCCCTGCGGCAGCTGCCACAAGGATCACTGCCGCCAGAAGATACAGCAGGTGCCGCTGACGGCGGCTCCGATGCTTACCCATACTGTCCTCCTCCTTTCACGAAGACGGTTCAGCCGGACAGGGCAGAATAAATGGAGATGGGTACCCGGTCCGAAGGCCGGATACCCATCATAAGGCCATGGATTACTCCTCGACCTTCTTGCGGGCACTGACAAAGCAGTAGCCGGCGAGGCTGACCATCGCGGCCGCCATGACGATCCACAGAACGGTGTTGTAGCCGGTCTGAGGGGAGCGCTGAGGGCCGACGGGAGCAGGCGTAGTGCCGCCGGGCGCGGGAGCAGGCGTAGTGCCGCCGGGCGCGGGAGCAGGCTCGGTGGCCGCAGGGGTTCCGGCCGCGGGGGCGGAAGCCGCCGTATCGTACACAAAAACGAAGGGAGACATGCCGCTCACGGTGATGGTCCCCTCGGCCTGATTGGCGCTCTCCTGAATCCAGGCGCCGTTAATGTAGTGGAGAACACCCAGAAGGGCCAGCTTCTCGAAGGGAACCTTAAGCGCAGTCGGGCCATTGAGAGTCCCGCTGTAGGCGATATCAAAAGCCACGAGCTTCAGCGTATCACTGTCGCCGAAGAGACTCTTGACAAGGGCATTCAGGCCATCCTGATCGGGAAGCTGAGCGGCAGGGATGCCAGTCATGACGACGGCAGTGCCATCGCCCTGATCAACGGTATCCGAAGTGCCCTTTACGGGGCTGGGCGCTGCAAAAGCATTGAGGCTCAGCGCCAGGATCATCACAAGCACGGCCGCGATGGTAAGAACCTTTTTCATCGGAATAACCTCCTTTCTTCAAAGATTTCGCCTCTATATGAACGGTCACGGCTGCAGAGCAGCCATCACCAGGAAGCGATTCGTGTTGTTGCCGATCAGGCAGGTGGACAGGATCAGGACCTGATCTCCCGGCACAGGGGCGTATTCCTCCCGGAACCGGGCCCCCAGATCCCGCGTATTGAAAATACCGCTGAAGAAATTCTCAAAGACGGCATCATCGGAGAAATCGTTGTAATAGAGGATGTGATCTCCCGGATAGGGGACGGCGGCAAAGATGCCGTAGGTCAGCTCCGCATCGGGGGTATAGACCGTAAAGGTCGGGGTGTCCTCGAAGAAAACCGGATCCGAGAAGAGCATCTGCAGATTGCCGAACATGGCGCCGGAGCGCATATGATGGCCGTAGAGAATGGTCACCGGGTCGGTGAAATCCGTCCCGTTATAGCGATGCTCGGAGTAGATGGAGCCGTTGGCGGAATAGACCTTGTCGCTGTTGTGATCCAGGTAAAAATCGTCGTTGTCCGGGCTCTGAAGGATCGGATAACTGATGTCGGTGCCCGGAATCTCCAGCCACGCATAAATATCGGGATTCACTTCCCAGAGGGCTTCGAAATCCAGGGGACTCACATAGGGCTCCGGGGTGGGAGTAGGCTCCGGCGTGGGACTGGGCGTGGGCGTAGGCCGCGCGGTGGGGCTGGGAGTGGGTTCCGGTGTGGGGCTGGGCGTGGGCTCCGGCGTCGGAGAGGCCGAAGGACCCATCCCCTCGGTCAAAGTAGCCCTGGGGGCGTGGGAAGCCAGAATCGCCTTTCCGCCGAAGAAGGCGGCGCCCAGCAGAAGGACAATGCCGCAAATGATAAATACGGTCCGCTTTTTCATCGTTTGACTACCTCAGGGTCCACACCCGTCCGCTTTTCCAATGCCAGCAGTCGGTCGATGGCACGGGGACCCAGCTTTTTTTCGATCAGGGCCAGGGCCTGGCCCAGATTGGGCTGCCTGGATGTGGTATTGTGGGCGTCGGATCCCAGAAAATGGATCCGTTCCTCCTGCAGCAGCCGCAGTGCGCTCCGGGCGGTGCGGCGGGAGAGGAAAAATTCCGCATTGCTCTGAATGAAAATATCCAGCTCCATAAACTGCCGGAGCAGCTTTTTGGGGTTGAAGTCCATATAGCGCTCGATATGGGCGGCCACAGGCCGGATGCCCCGCATCCGGATCTCTGCCACCTCTCCCAGCATCCGCTCAGTCCAGCGGGTGAAGGGCATTTCCAGAAGCAGCAGGTCCGTCCCCTCCAGGCAGAGGGAGGGCAGCGCGTCGGCGCCGCTGATGCCGTCGAAGAACCGGACCTCCGCGCCGAAACGCAGCGCCGGAACCTCCCCACGGCCCTTCAGAGCGGCCAGAAGCGCGTCGGCGGCTTCTCTGCGGCGGCGCAGGAATCGCTCCGGGGTGGTGCGTTCCGCATAGAAATGCGGCGTCGCACAGACTTGGCTGATCTCCTGTGATTGCCACTGCTCCAGCATCCGGAGTGAGGTAGCAACGCTGTCGCTTCCGTCGTCCACGCCGGGAAGCAGATGCGCGTGGAAATCGGTCATTTCTTATCAGACTTCTTGTAGTAGTAATTATATTTATAGTGCTTTTTGTAATAACCGCGCCGCCGGTAGTATCCGGCGCCGGACTCCTGCGCCCCGTTGAAGACAAAACCCAGGATGTGGGCGTTCACCAGCCGAAGCTGCCGGATGGTCTCTGCCAGCGCGCCGCGAACCGCGTGGTCGGCGCGAACCACCACCACCATCCCGTCCACCAGCTTGCAGGCCACCAAAGCGTCGGTCACCGCCGTGACCGGGGGAAGGTCCAGAATAATGAAATCATAGTGCTGGCGCAGCACCTCCAGGAGGGACTGCATCCGCTCGGAGCCCAGCAGCTCAGAGGGGTTGGGGGGAATGTCCCCCGCTACCAGCACATCCAGAGTCACCTGGGAATCCTCGTCATTGGAGGCCCGGAAGGTCTGTACCGCTTCTCCCGCGGTGGACATGCCCACCAGGAGATTGGAGAGGCCGGGGCTGGCGGAAAGCACAAGGCGCTTGTTGAGGGTGGGCAGACGCATATCCCCCTCGATCAGCAGGACGTTGCGCTTCGACTCCGCCATGGTATAGGCCAGATTCACGGAGGTAAGGCTCTTGCCCTCGGAGCTGAAGGAGCTGGTAATGCCGATAATCCGGCACTCGGAAATGCCGGAGAAGGAAAACAGAAGATTGGTTCGCAGAAGCTTGTACGCCTCAGAGGAGGCAAAATTCATGTTGGGGCCGATCATGTACAGCCGCTCGGATGCGTTGTCCGTGCGGGTACCGGAGCCGCCCCTGTTTCTGTTCGCGTTGCGCCGCTGCCAGTCAAACAGCTTCATCCCGCACCCTCCCTTCATCTTGCTCGAACGGATGACCGCCGGAACCGGAGGAAGCGGAGCTCGACCGCTTCTTTCCGGAAGAGCTGCCGTAACCGTAGCCGTAACCGTAATACCCGCCGGAATGCTGCCGGGAGGCCGCCATATCCGGAATCACGGAGAGCAGCGGGATATCCGGGTAATTCTGGGTGAGATAATCCTCGCTGCGGATGTTTTCATCAAAGAGATAGGTGAGGATCACCACCGCCGCGCAAAGCACCGCCCCCAGGATGAAGCCGATGGCGGTGTTGCGGGTGTAGCTGGGAGAATGGCGGTGGGACGGAATCACGGCGTAATCCACGATGCGCACGTCGCTGCCGTTCACGATGTCGGAAATCTTCTCCGGCAGGACATTGGCAATGGTGTTGGCGATCTTCTCCGCCTCGCTGGGGCTTTTGCTGGTGACCACCACCTCAAAGACCTCGGTGGAGTTCACCGCCCCGGCGGAAATCATGTCCTTTAGCTGCTCATATGTATACGGAAGCTCCGCCTCTTCGATGACCTCGTTCAAGGCGGCGCGGGACTTCAGGATGACCACATAGGTGTCCACCAGCTTCTGGGCGGCGGTAAGCTCGCCGGAGGAGATGCTGAAGGAGGAACTGCCGATGTTGATGCCGGAGTTGTTAACATAAAGCAGCGTGCTGGAACGGTAAAGAGGATCCACCATGAAATAAGTATAGCCAAAAACGATGACCGCTCCCACGACGGCCACCAGGGCGATAAGCCAGGCACGGTGAAGAAGGGCTCCGAACAATTCCCGAAGATCGATCTCCACGTTTTCAGTTTTTTCTGTCATGATCCACTCCAAATCTTACCGCTGAGGAGGACGCCGGAGAATACGGACGGCAACCTTTAAGCGGAGATATTCGCACTGTCATCCTCTCGGGAACCGGTGCCCCGGCGAAAGGATGTCGGGCGCTTCGAACCGCAATATACACAGAAAATGCAGGATACTCTAATTTAGCTCATTATAACGGGCCCCTGCAAAAAAAACAAGAGTTTTTCACGATTTCCACGATTATAGGGAGACATTCCCAAAAACACAAACGTTTTGAGATTAAAGTTCCACTCCGTGGGAATCGTATATTAACACATCCTTTTTCTCCGGTCAAGCAGAATCTCCCCTTTTTTTCACGCTGCGAAGCATTTCCGTTTCCGGCAGGACCCGGAAATCGAAAAGGAAAAAAGGGGAAATAGTCCTTGACAGATACCCCCTCCGGGTATATACTCCCCTTGAAAGTACCCCCCGGGGGTATCCGAGAGGAGGGCGAACATGGACCAGGAAACGAACTTCGGCTTGGAAGAACCCTGCTGCGCTGCGGCAGAGGGGATGCCGGGCGAGATCGCCTGCTCCTGCAGAACGAAGCAGCGCACCCCGGAGGAGCTGCAGGACCTCGTCCACCGGCTCAGCCGCATCGAAGGACAGATCCGGGGGATCCGGGGAATGGTGGAGCGGGATGCCTACTGCATCGACATCCTCAACCAGGTCTCTGCGGCCTCCAGCGCCCTGGGCAGCTTTACCAGGGTTCTCCTCACCAGTCACATCCGCTCCTGCGTGGCCGAGGACATCCGGGCCGGGCAGGAGGACAAGCTGGAGGAACTGGTAAAAACCCTGCAGAAGCTGATGAAATGACGGGAGGAAGGCACATAGATGGAACAGTATGTGGTGACGGGAATGACCTGTGCCGCCTGCCAGAGCCGGGTGGAGAAGGCCGTCTCCAAGGTGGCGGGGGTGACGGCCTGCAGCGTTAGTCTCCTCACAAATTCCATGGGGGTCGAGGGCAGCGCCGCGCCGGGAGCGATCATCCGGGCCGTGGAGGAGGCGGGCTACGGCGCCGCTCTCAAGGGCGCCGGAAAAAAGGCCGCCGGGAGCAGCCTGGAGCGGCTGGCGGCGGAGGAAGAGGCCCTGAAGGACCATGAAACCCCGAAGCTGCGGCAGCGGCTCATCGTTTCCCTGGTTTTTCTTATTATATTAATGTATTTCTCCATGGGCCACATGATGCTGGGCTGGCCCCTGCCCCCCTTCATGGAGGGGAACCACGTGGCCATGGGGCTTATGCAGCTGCTGCTGGCGGGGGCGGTGATGGTGGTGAACCAGCGCTTTTTCGTCAGCGGCTTCAAAAGCCTCTTCAAAGGGGCTCCCAATATGGATACCCTCATCGCCCTGGGGGCTGCGGCGGCCTTCGGCTATTCCACCGTCATGCTCTTCGCCATGACCGTGGCCCAGGTGCGGATGGAGCACGAGACCGTCATGGATTACATGATGGAGTTTTACTTTGAGTCGGCGGCCATGATCCTGGCCCTGATCACCGTGGGCAAAATGCTGGAGGCCCGCTCCAAGGGGAAGACCACCAGCGCCCTGAAGAGCCTGATGAAGCTGGCCCCCAAAACCGCCACGGTGCTGCGGGAGGGGCAGGAGCTGACCGTCTCGGTGGACGAGGTGGATGCCGGTGACCTCTTCGTGGTCCGTCCGGGGGAGAACATCCCCGTGGACGGGGTGGTGGTGGAGGGGGAGAGCGCCGTAAACGAGGCCGCTCTCACCGGGGAAAGCCTTCCCGTGGACAAGGCCCCGGGAGACGAGGTCTCCTCCGCCACCCTGAACCAGTCCGGCTTCCTCACCTGCCGGGCCACCCGGGTCGGGGAGGACACCACTCTCTCCCAGATCATCCGGATGGTCAGCGACGCGGCGGCCACCAAGGCCCCGGTGGCGAAGCTGGCGGATCGGATCTCCGGCATTTTCGTTCCGGCGGTCATCGGCATCGCGGCGGTGACCATCCTGGTCTGGCTCCTGCTGGGGAGGCCCGTGGGCTTTGCCCTGGCCAGAGGCATCTGCGTGCTGGTGGTCTCCTGCCCCTGCGCCCTGGGGCTGGCCACCCCCGTGGCCATCATGGTGGGCAATGGCATGGGCGCCAGGAACGGCATCCTCTTCAAGACCGCCGAGGCCCTCCAGGAGGCGGGCGGGGTCCAGATCGTCGCCCTGGACAAGACCGGCACCATCACCCGGGGCGAGCCGGAAGTGACGGATCTCCTCCCGGCGGCGGGAGTCCCGGCGGAGGAGCTGCTGGATCTGGCCTGCGCCCTGGAGCAGAAGAGCGAGCACCCCCTGGCCAGGGCCATCCTGCGGAGGGCGGAGGCCCAGGGCCGGAAGGCGAGGGAGGTGGCGGAGTTCCGCGCCCTGCCCGGCAACGGCCTCTCGGCGCGCCTGGGGGACGAGGTGCTCTACGGAGGGAACGAGGCCCTGATCCGGGCCCACGCGGCCATCCCGGCGGAGCTCCGGGCGGCGGCGGAACGGCTCGCAGGGGAGGGCAAGACCCCCCTGTTCTTTGCCGGGGAGGGCCGCCTCCTGGGCGTCATCGCCGTGGCGGACACCCTGAAGGAGGACAGCGCCCAGGCCATCCGGGAGCTCCGGGACATGGGCATCCACGTGGTGATGCTCACCGGCGACAACGAGCAGACCGCCCGTGCCGTGGGAAAGGCCGCAGGGGTCAGCGAGGTGGTGGCCGGAGTCCTCCCCGACGGGAAGGAGCAGGTGATCCGCCGCCTCCGGGAGTTCGGCAAGGTGGCCATGGTGGGGGACGGCATCAACGACGCCCCCGCCCTCACCCGGGCTGACGTGGGCGTCGCCATCGGCGCGGGAACGGACGTGGCCATCGACGCGGCGGACGTGGTGCTCATGAAGAGCAGCCTCATGGACGTCTCCGCGGCGGTGCGCCTCAGCCGCCGGACCTACCGGAACATCGTGGAGAACCTCTTCTGGGCCCTCATTTACAACACCCTGCTGATCCCCACCGCCGCCGGGGTCCTGGTGGGCCTGGGCGTCACCATGAACCCCATGCTGGGGGCTGCGGCCATGAGCCTCAGCAGCTTCTGCGTGGTGATGAACTCCCTGCGGCTGAACCTGGCGGACATCCACAGCCCGAAGGGAGACCGGAAGAAAACAAAAGCCCTGCCCCTGTCGGCGGAAGGAAAGCTGCTGACCGAGGCTGCGCCCAAAGAAAAGCAGATCGAAGAAAGGACGGAAGAACCCATGAAAAAGACCCTGACCATCGAAGGCATGATGTGCAATCACTGCGAGAACACCGTGAAGAAGGCCCTGGAGGCCCTGGAGGGCGTCAGCGAGGCCCAGGTGAGCCACGAGGCGGGCACCGCCGTGGTGACCCTCAGCGCCCCGGTGGCGGACGAAGCCCTGAAGAGCGCCGTGGAGGCCAAGGACTACCAGGTCCTGAAGGTGGAGTGATCCCCGGAGAGGAGGCGGAAGCGGCATGGAGGTCCGGATCGCGCTGCTGCAGCTGCTGCCCGAGGGGAGCCCGGAGGGGCAGCTGAGAAAGGGGCAGGCCGCCTGCCGGCGGGCAAAGGAGCTGGGCGCGGACGTGGCGCTGTTCCCCGAGATGTGGAGCGACGGCTACGCCCTGCCCCAGGACCCTTCCGAGCTGGAGGCCCTGGCCCTCGGGGCGGACAGCGGATTCGTCGCGGCCTTCGGGACGCTGGCGGCCGAGCTTCAGATGGCGATCGGCATCACGTTCCTGGAGAAGCACGAGCCGAAGCCTCTGAATTCCTTTCTCCTGTTCGACCGGAACGGCAACGGGCGGCTCCGCTATTCCAAGGTCCACACCTGCGATTTTGACGCGGAACGGGCGCTGTCCTCCGGCGGCGGCTTCCGGGTCGCCGAGCTGGACCTGGGCAGGGGTTCGGTCCGGGTGGGGGCGATGATCTGCTTTGACCGGGAGTTCCCGGAGAGCGCCCGGAGCCTGATGCTTCAGGGCGCGGAGCTGATCCTCGCGCCGAACGCCTGCCCGATGGAGCTCAACCGGCTGGCCGCCCTGCGCACCAGGGCCTATGAGAACATGCTGGCCGTCGCCACCTGCAATTACCCCGCGGGGCAGCCGGACTGCAACGGCCGCTCCGCGGTCTTCGACGGGGTCGCCTGGCTGGAGGACGAGCCCGGCGTACGGGATATGTGCGTCCTGGAAGCGCCGGAGGAGGAGGGCGTGTATCTTGCCTCCCTGGATCTGGACCAGCTGCGGCATTATCGGGCGCGCGAGGTGATGGGCTGGAAATACCGCCATCCCGAAACGTACGGGCTCCTCACGGCCCGCGGCGCGGCGGAGGAAGGCGTCTGACCGGCGGCCCGGACCGGCGCAAGGCAAGGGAGGGGGCGAAGCGGATGCTTTGCTCCCTCCCAGACTGTCAAAAAAGTCCGCCAAAAGGCGGGCTTTTTGGTATGTAATAAATCACTGATAAAGCACCTTAATTATTCCAGTTTAACATCGGGGAGGCTGCGAGACGAAAAAACTCCTGAAGGTCGTTCTTTGTGGAGGACAGCCTGATGAAGATCGTGGACCTGGACCGGTGCTATTCCGTCTCGAGGCTCCCCGCTTCCGACGGGCGAGAGCTGGTCCTCATCAATTTACACCTCTCCGCCTATACCTCCGACGGCACGGTGGCAACGGAGCTGCTGAAAATGCTCTTGCAGGAGATGCAGGCGGAGTATGAATAGGGCAGCTGGGTCATCGCCGATTCCTTTGCGCCTCAGGATGGAACCACGGATGACTCTGCGCAATCCTCTCTGCCGCCGTCAGGGATCCCAAAGCGTCGTGAAGAGCCCCGAGCTTCGAATCACGTCCCGAACCGTGTGCCCGTCCGGAAGCGGCTGGCTGCACAATTCCTCAACGGTCTCCTCCGAGACCCCATCAAAAACATCAAAGCAGACACGGCACAAGCAGGCCGCATTGGGACTGACACGCCACAAGCTGAGGTAATGGCAGCCTTTGTTGCTCTCCTGCTGGACGAGGTATTTTGCGTCATGATCGGAAAACTCTGCAGAACCCTCTGAGAGGATCGTTTCGGCGATCGTTTTCATGCTGTGCCTCCCTTATGCTGATACCTGCGCGCAGACTCTCATAGCTCGCGGAGACTGTCTCCTTCCTGTATTTTACGGATAATCGCCTTCTTCGTAAAGGGATTTCAGAGACATTCCGTTCCGGATCAGCGAATTCCGTTCCGGATCATTGGTGTGTCTCCCAGTATTCCTCCGCTTCTTCATAATCCCAGAAATCATCGTAGTGGTCGTAGTAAAAGTCGTCCGGGTGCAGGTAGCTCCTGGCATTATAGGGGTCATTGCTGCTCTCGCTGCTCTTTGGCCGGTTTGTATGGCGCGGGGTCGGAGCGGGTGTTGCCGTGGGGTTTGCAGCTTTTGGCAGCCCTCCCCCATACCGTTCCATCCAGCTGCAATAATTGCAGAGGCTGTTTGCTCCGTTGTGCGTCCGGTAGCCGCAGTTCCTGCATTTTGTTTGCGCGGCGGCGAGTTCAGTATTCTCTGCCGAGGAACTGGGCCTCGTGTTGTGGTAGCCCGTCCCCCGCAGCTTTTCCGCCTCCTCCTTCGTCATTGCCTTCTCACGATTCACCGGCGGACAAGGCGGAATGGAGGGTTTGGGCGTGTAGGAGGAATACGAATATCCGGGATCCGACGCCCGATAGGAGGAGACCGCTGCGGGCTTCTGGGGCGTCATAAGCTGTTTGACCAGCCCGATGAACAGAAGCAGCGGGATCACGACGGCAATCGTCACCAGAATGGGGTGTTCCTTTTTCTTCTCCGCAGGGGGAACAGACGGGACGGGGGCTACAAAAGGCCGCTGCGAAACAGGCGCTGCTGCCAGCGCCGGTCTGTTCCCTTTGGGAACCCCGGCCCCTTCCCTTTCCTGCGAACGAACAGGCTTTTCATCTGGGATCATCGGCGCGGACCTGGTCGGCAGGATCGTCTGGGGCACCTCTTCATAGTCGTCGACGGGAAGTCCGGCTTCTTCCAGAGTTTCGCGCCGTTCCCGCTCATCCATGTATTCCAAATCACCGAGACTGAGGCCGGCATCCTGCAGGACCTCTGCTCTCTCGTCGTCCATCAGAGTAAAATCGAAGGCGTCGATACCGGCGTTTTCAAGCTCCCGCTCTCTGTCGAAGTCCATGCTCCAGCCTCCTTTCTGCGGACGCTCACTTCTGCAATTTCGGTTTTACATTTGGATTATAGCAGAAAAGTCTGTGTCATTAAACGGACAGGCAATTATGAAAACGACGTTCGGCAATTGCATTTTTCGACGATGGCCGTTTTCTGATCCGCGGTTCTGCCGACGTAAAATAATAACTGCAATGTCGCTTGGGTGTTGCAGTCCAAGAGCCATCTTCTGTTGACATGATTCACCGGATAACGTAAAATAAACTGAATAATTTGATCTATCTGTCCAATGAATGAGAATGCAATTTGCCGCGATTCGTCATTGATGTAACGAACCCTCTTCTGCTGCCTTCTGAAGAGATCAGCAGCCAAAATGAATGCCGAGGAATGCATTATGGAATTACTGCACGGCTCCCCCGCTTCCATGGAAGGAAGAACTGACCGGGAGATCAGAGCCTATGAGTTTCTGGATCAACTTGGAATCCCGTTTGATCGCACCGACCATCCCGAACAGCCCGCCACGACCATGGAGGTCTGCGCAGAGGTGGACGCGATCCTCGGCGTACATATCTGCAAAAACCTCTTTCTCTGCAACCGCCAGAAGACCCGCTTTTACCTGCTCATCATGCCGGGAGACAAGCCCTTCAAGACGAAGGAGCTTTCCGCGCAGATGGGGATCAGCCGTCTTTCTTTTGCCGAGGAATCGTTTATGGAAGAGCTGCTGGATCTGCACCCCGGCAGCGTCTCCGTTCTGGGCCTCATAAACGACAGAGATCACCGCGTTCAGCTTGTGATCGACAAGGATGTCCTTCAGGAAGACATGTTCGGCTGCCACCCGTGTGAAAACACAAGCTCGATCCGCTTCGCCACACGAGAACTGACAGACAGGGTCCTCCCTGCCCTGGGCGTTACTCCAATCATCGTCCATCTGAAAGGCACGGACGAGGCAGAAGCATAAAAAGCCTCATCATCGGCGTTCAGGCGCCCCCCTTCGGCATTGTGAACAGCCTGGACAAAGCCATGGTGCAGAGATCATCGTATTGGAGACGGCTATGAAGTACGGAGAAAGTGTCTTTGATATCGTCTATCTGGTGTTCGCCATCGTTTTGGGGCTCCGCATCCTCCGAAAGCAAAAGGATGCCGCCGGCAGGCTCATGGGCTTTGCCGTGCTGATCCTGGGCTGCGGAGATGCCTTCCACCTGATCCCCCGTGTATTGAACTACTTCCTGTCCGGCAACTTCGCCCCATGGCTCGGCGTCGGAAAACTGATCACGTCCATTACCATGACCGTTTTCTACCTTCTGATGTACCGACTGTGGCTCAGGGCGTATGAAAAACGGGAGGCGCAAAAGCTGAGCTTCACCGTTTACGCGCTCACGGCAATCCGCATCGTTCTATGCCTTTTCCCGCAGAACCGATGGCTGCAAAACGAGAGTCCTCTTCTCTGGGCCATTCTTCGCAACATTCCCTTCGTTGCGCTTGGATGTATCATCATCGTTCTGTTCTTTCAGGAGCGGCAGCGTATCCGGCGATTCCGGAGTGTCTGGTTCCTGGTTTCGCTTTCGTTCCTGTTTTATATCCCGGTTGCAGTCGCTGCAGGCTTCGTTCCTATGCTGGGGATGCTGATGCTGCCCAAGACGATATGCTACATGGTCCTCATCTGGCTGTTCTGAAGGCAAGCTGCTGAGCATGTTTAAAAGAGTCTCTCTGGCCGTCGACAAAGTCGTGGACGGTTTGCGTTTCAGATCTGTTACATCGAAAGACAAAGAGCCGTTCATGGCGCTCCGGATGGCAGCCAGCGATATGGCCAGGGCCTATCAGCTTTTTCCGGAGTTTGCGGACTACGACTGGGAACAGACGCTGAAGGACAGGAAAACGGTCAGCATGATGGTTTACGATGCCGCATCCGGTTCTTTCATCGCCGCCTGCACTTTTCAGGAGATCCATAGTTCTTCCGTCTATCTGGGATATGACGTGGTCAAAGAGCATCGCGGACAAGGGGTGGGAACCAAGGTGGTCAAAGCTCTCATCCAGCTGGCGCA
>JAEEGK010016274.1_pt1 | contig 16373 bp, 10 predicted proteins | sample 8958771 | NCBI WGS metagenome assembly JAEEGK01 (sample SAMN16246547, study PRJNA631951) | gut metagenome | biome: gut microbiome; feature: rumen; material: SC-attached | host: Bos | place: Iran: Karaj | collected 2018-10 | reverse complement strand
ACTAAAATACTTTAAAACAAAAAACAAAGTAAATAAATAGAAAAAAAAATAGAAAAATCTTCAAAAAAATATAGAAAAAAATTATTATTATTTTTAATTAAAGCATAAGAAATAATTAAAATAAATACTAAAATAATAAGAAGAATTAAATAAGTTGCATAAACACTTGTTAAAAAAACAAAAAATTCTTTTGTTGAATAATTTTGAGGAATTGGTTTAAATTCAAAAGATAATAAAATAAAATTATGCTTTTCTTCTTTTATGTTATAAAATATTATAGAAACTGAGATACAAATAATAAATAAAATATAAATTAATATTGATAATATTATATATTTTTGCTTATTTATTATATATGAAAATTTATTAAAAATACTTTTTTTCTCTTTTTCTTTTTTTATTTTTTTTTCTTTTTCTATATTTTCTTTTTCTTCATCTATTAAATCTTCAATAATTATAAATGACTTTTTCTTCTCATCTTCTTCTTCATTATAATTTAAATAATTTCTAACATTATTTTCTTCATCAAAAGAATGAAAATCATCTCCATCATTTAATGTAAAATTTCTCATTAAATTTAAATTTTTTTTATTATAAAATAAAATTAAATGTTTAATAATATTTCTTAGTTTATATATATATATAAAATTCGTAAATTGTTTATCTAATTATTATAAATAAATTGAATTGATAAATAAGTTAATTTATCTTTTAAAAAAATTCAAATAATTTTACTTATTTAAAATATTTGATTTAATTTCACAAGGAATTATTTTATTCCTTTTAATAAATTTGATAAATAATCATCTGGATAAAATTTTATATTTATTTTTAAAAGACTTTCTTTTTGATTTAATTATTATTCTTCACTTAATTTAAAATAATTATTTTTTTCATGCATTTTATTTTTACAAATGTTAATGTTAATTTTATTTTTATTTATTTAATAAGGTTTTTAACTTAAAAAAATATAATTAAGGGTTTTGAAATAATATTTATAATTATATAATATTAATATTTAAATATTTATATTTTTTAAATAAATACATTTTTCTTTTTGTTCACTTAAATTTATAATTTTAAAATCAGAAGAAGTAGAATTATTTCTTTTATAATAATTATTCATAATTCTTTTTTTAAACAACAATTTAGAAGAAGTATTATTAAATTTATGAATAAATGTGGATTTACTTTTAGAAGAAAAAGAATTATCATATTTTAAAAAAGTTTTTTCAATATATTGATTTTCATCACTATTAAAAAGAGGATTATAATAATAATTAGAACTAATATTATTAGAACTATTATAACTGTTATTATGTTTTAAATTCCAAACATCAAATCTTCTTTTAATATTTTTATTAATTAATTTTGGACTTCCTGGAATTTCAACACTAAAACCTTCAGAAGCTAAAAATATTTTTGAATTCCTCTTATTAATTGATTTTAAAAAATTTGGAATGAATTCTTCTTTGTTTTTCTTTCTTCTATTTATTTTTCTCATTATTTTTTTATTTTTATATTCTTCCATTGCTTTCATTATTTTTGAAGGATACTTTATAAAATCATTTATTATATTTTGAAATGAATTCTTTTCTTCGCTTTTTGATTTAATTATAAATTCTATTGTGTTTTTAAATTTTATTTTATTTTGAGTATTATTTTTTTCCTTATTTTTATATAATGATAATATTGGATTTTTTATTTTAATTAAATCAAAAGATTTTTTTTTTCTTAAAAGAACTAATTGATTATTCTTTTGATGATCTTCTTTTATTTTTTCTATTTTTGAATTACTTCTTTTTTCTTTTCTAATATAATTAATATTAGAACTTAAACATCTTTTATTTTTTCTTTTTGTTTCTTCATTTTCATATAATTTATTAATTAAATCAGGAAAATCCTTAAAATTAGTTTTATTACTTGGAGTTGGAGTTTTAAATAAAATTGGAATTTTAGAAAAATTCGAAGAGCGCATTTTATTTAAATCCAAAACAAATTTTTTTTTCTCATTTTTAATTTTAAATTCACTTTTCACAATATTAGAAATTAATTTATTAATTTCACTTGTTGAATTATCTTTATTTTTATTTTTTTTATTTTCATTTACTTTATTATTTTTCTTTTCATAATCATTTGAATTGTTCCCAAAAAAAGAATTATCAAAATATGAACCCAAAGAAAAAGAATTATATTCAATATTTTTATTTATATTTTTTTTATAATTTTCAATTCTATTAACTAAATCTTGTTTAAAGAAAAAATATTTATTCATACAATTATATATAGTAAAACCCATTCCAAGAAAATTAGGTAAAAATTTATTAAATTTATCGGTTATCATTCCAAAATTTTTTATTTTATTCATTGATGTTTTAATATCATAATATTTATGAAGAAAATCAGTATTTTCTGCATAAATTAACATTTCTTTATATCTTACATGATAACATGAATTTTTATTAAATAGATTTCCGATTATTTTATTATCAAAGATTTCTTTTAAATTTTTTGAATATTTTTCTAAAGTTCTTCTTATTATTTTCAAATATTTTATATTAATATCTATTTTTTCTTTCTCCTTTTTTTTTGGAATTTTTAGTGTATTTCTTTTAGAAAATTTTATCAATGCCATTTCTCTTGAAAAACTTAATTTTGATTTAATCCTTGATAATCTTCTATTTTCTTTTCTTCTTTCTTCACGGTCAAAAAAAATTGAATTTCTCTTTTTCATTTTACTTTATTCAATATTATTAAAAGTAAAACAAAAAAATTAATATTGAAATATTTCAAATAAACAATTAATTAATAAATTTAATATTAAAATAAATAATGAATTGTATACTTTTATACAATCATAAAGTATCATCAAAAAAAACAAAGAACTTTTTATATCTTCATATTTCTTTTTAGATAATAATATATATGAAGAAAATAAATAATTTAATAATTTAGATTTTATTTATTTTGTTTTATTTTAAAAATTATAAAGATTATTAATTAAAATTTTTTGATTATGGGATGTGCTCATTCGAAAGAAGTTATAAAAATTGAAAAAAATAATCAAAATAATTCTGAATTTTTTGATGAAGGAAATGAAATAAATAATGAAAATTTTCAAAGAGGAAAAACAAATAATACAATGAATAAAAATTCAGATTGTAAAAATAATGAAGAAATAAATGACAATGAATATTTAAATGAAGAAGAAAATTATGAAAGAAATAGAAATAATATAAATAATAATGAAAATGAAGATAATCGTTTAACAATAAATATAGATGAAATTAATTCAAATTATATAATTTTAGACAAAATATATAAAAATGAAATATCAATAGATTATAAAATTCAATCGAAAAAAAATAGAAATTTATTTCAAATATTAAAAGTAATAGAAAAGAATAAAATAGGAAAATCAATTCCAGAAGAAAAAATAATATCAGAAATAAAAATATTAAAGTCTTTAAAAAATGAAAAAATAATTCAAGTATATGATTGTTTCTATGACAATAAAAATTATTATATAATAACAGAATTATGTGAATTAGGAAATTTAAAATCATTAATGAAAAAAACAAAAAAATTTTCAGAAAATCAAACAAAATATATAATATTTCAAATATTAACGGCAGTAAAATATTTAAGTGAAAAAAACTTTGTTCACACAGATATAAAACCAACAAATATATATATAAATAAAATATTTAAATATAAAAATGAAAAAATATACAAAGTAAAATTATTAGATTTTGCATCAGGAAATAATTATAATAATTCAAAATTATATAATTCAAATCTCCCATATTATATAAGTCCAGAAATATTTGAGAATAATTTTAATTATAAATGTGATATATGGTCAATTGGAGTAATTTTTTATGAAATGATATTTGGATATACCCCTTTCAATGGTTATAATTATGATGATCTTGTTTTTAACATTAAAAATTCTTATATTAATTTTGATAATAATTTAATTTCTGAAAATGCTTTAAATTTATTACAAAATATGCTGGTTAGAAATATTGAATCGAGATTCGATTCTGAACAATGTTTAAATCATATTTGGTTTAAAAATATTACTGATTTTGAAAAAGGAGAAAACACCACCAACGATGGTGTTCATAATTTAATGAAAATTAAAAAAGAAGAAAGAAAATCTAGTTTTTCTAAAAATAAAAAAAATTCTAAAACATCGGGTTTTGAAATTTCTCAAAGTGAAAGAGAAAATCATATTAATAATAATATTTTTCAAATTAAAGAATTGTGTAAAAATATTATTTTAGATTTTAAAGATTTAAAAATTAAAAAAACTTTATCTGTGAATAATAATGGGATTAAAACTGTTGATTTACAAAATCATTTTCTTAATCAAAATATTAAATTTATTCATCATTATATTAGAAAAAAATTTTTTTATAATGAAGAAATGAATAATTTAAAAAAATTTTTTGACAAATATAAAAATAATGATTTAATTAGTTTTGAAAATACTATATTTTCTTTTAAAAAATATTGTGGTATTGATAATAATTTAGTTAATGATTTTCTTTTTAATGAAAAAATAATAAATAAATTAAACAATAAATATAAAAAATCAGATTTAAATATAAAAGAATTTCAAAATTTTTTAATTGAATTTAAAGGAGAAATAATAGAAGAATATTTATATAAAATATTTAGTAATTTTAATGGAAATAATAAAAGAGAATTGATGGATAGTTTAAATAAAAATCAATTTTTAAAATATAAAAAATATTTTATAGAAATAAACAAAGAAATGAAAGAAGAAAAATTAAAGGAAAATTACTTATTTTTCGAATATAAAGCTTTATTAGAAAAAATAATTAACAGATTAAATTCACAATAAAAAATATATTTTATATATATTATTAGAATGAATGTATTTATTTACCAATATTATATATACATATATAAGAATAAATAAATTTAATGTTAAATCTTTCTTATCTTAAATATTTAAGTGTTATTTTTAAATAAAAAATAAAAAAATATAAAAATATAAATAAATAAAAGTATAATAAATATTATAATTAAAATAAAAAAATATGAAAAAAATTTCATATTTCTCTTTTTTACCAAAACATTCAATATATGCAAATGCGAATTTTAAATATCAAAGTTCAGTAAACACTCCAAAAAATTCATCTAAAAAATTATCAAATTTTTTCTCAGCAAATAAAGAAGAAGAACTTGAATTGATTAAAAAGAAATTTTTAAACAAATCAAAAAATTCAGAATCAACATCATCATTTACAATAATAAAATCTCCATTGAATAAATTATATATAGATCAAAATAAAATAAAAACACCATTAAGAAAGCAACTAATATTATCAATAAATAGTTCTTCATTAACAAAATCAAAAGAAAAGAATATATCATATTTTAATTATTATGGAAATATTAATCATAATAATAATAATAATAATAATATAAGAAGTAGAGCTTCAAATTTATTTCATAAATGTTTAACAAAAACAAATTCAAATTTAAATGAAATTACTAAATCTTGGATTTTTTTAAATAATAATAAATCTTATAAAAAAAGAAGTAATTACACTAATTTTACTACAAGAACAAATTCAATTGAAAAAAAAAAATTAATTACTAATAAGATTATTCAATTTGATAAAATCAAACAAAATAATAATTATGAAATTTTAAATAGTTTAAATCATATTAAACAAATTAAAAATAATTCTTTATCAAATTCTAATATTTTAATTCCTTGTTTTTCAAATTCAAAATTTAATATTAAAATATTATCTTGTTATTTAAAAAGAAATACATTTAAAAATAAAAATTCAAGTATGACAAAAAATAACATTGTTAAATATAATAATTATGATTTATTACATAAAAAAAAAAAAAGTAGATATTCTAAATCAAATAAACATACTCCTTCAAATTCTATTTTAAAATTAAAAACAGTAAATTCAAGAATAAATAAATTTTTTAATAATTTAAATTTCCAAAAAGAAAAAAATAATAGTTGTGATATTAAACCAAAAAAAAATTTCACTAAATTACAAATTAAGAATAAAAGTGATTTAAAATTTTTTGAAAAAATAGTAAATAATTTAAATATATCATCAAATAATAAAAGAAAAAAAATATCTCAAAGTCAAAAAAATATTTTAAAAAATAATATAAAATTTAATACAAATAATTGTATAAAATATCCTTTAAGTGATAATAATAATTATAAAAAAAATAATGAAAATGAAGAAAAAAAAAAGAAGAGAAAAAATTTAGAAATTCAATTAATAAAAAATTTAATAAAAACAGAAGATAAAAAAATAAGAAAAAAAGTGAAAAAAGCGAAAAAAAATATAAAAGAAGAAAAAAAAAATTCAACAGAAATAAAAATAACATCAAATTCAAAATTAAGTAATTCAACATTATCATCATCAACTAGAGACAGTTATTATTATTTATCTTTATCAATGAAATTATCAAAATATATTAAAACATATTATTTACAAAATAAAAAATATCCAAATACAAATTTATCCTTTTATAAATATGGAAGATTAATTGGACAAGGTGCTTTTGGAAAAGTAAATTTAGGTTTAAATGTTTTAACTGGAAAAATCGTTGCTATTAAATCTTTCAATAAAGAAAATTTAAAAAGAAATAATGCTGAAAATCAAAATAAAATTTTATATGAAACTAATTTAATGAAAGAATTAAATCATAAAAATATTACTAAAATATTAGAATTATTTGAAACAGAAGAATATATATTAATTATAATGGAATATATTAATGGAGGTAATTTATTTTCTTTTGTGAAAAAAAGAAGAAAAATTTCAGAAAAAACATCAAAATTTTTATTTAAACAAATAATAGAAGGAATTCAATATATTCATTCGAAAAATATAGTTCACAGAGATATAAAATTAGAAAATATATTAATAGATATAAAAAATAATATAAAAATATGTGATTTTGGAATAAGTAAAATATTACAAAATAAAAATCAAAAATTATATGATAAATGTGGAACATTAATGTATATGGCACCAGAAATATTTTTAAATAAAAATAAAGGTTTTGAACCTTTTCCTTTAGATTTATGGTCTTGTGGAATTTGTTTATATATAATGTTAAGTGGAACAATACCTTTTCAAATTAAAAATAATAATAAATTAAATAATGATTATTCTGAGACTTTTAATAATGAAGTTGATGCTCAAATATTAAAATATAATATTATTCATAATGAACCTAAATCTATTGAAAATATTTCTATTGAAGCTATTGATTTAATTATGGGACTATTAAATAAAGATCCTTTAAAAAGATATACTATTAATCAAGTTTTAAATCATCCATGGCTAAAAAATGATAATTTATTCAATTATAAATATAATTTATTTACTAAAGCTGAAATGATTATGTTAAGTAAAACTTATATTGATTATAGATTTGCTAAAATTGAAGATATTAAAGAAACTTTTTCTATATCAAATTTAAAGAATGATAATTTAAATAATAAAGAAATTAAAAATAATATTTTAACTAAAAGTAATATTCTCGCTCCTTATAATACCAATAATAATAATAATAATACTTTTGAAGAAGATAAAATTCCTTTTAATTTAAATATTAATAAAGAATATAAAGTGAAAATAGAAAATGGAATAATTATTTTTGGGAATAAAGTGAAAGAATTTAATTTAAGTTATGAATTAAATAATAATGGTGAATTAGATAATGGAATAATAATAAATACAAAAAGTGATAATAATTCAACTTTTTCAAATAATTTATTTAACAACGAACAAAGTGCTTATTATTATGATGAAGAAGATAGTATCATTTTCAAAAATAAAAAAATAAATGTTGGATTTTCTACTTTTGGAAGAGTTGAAGATGAAAAATTAAAATTTGAAAATATTTTAAATAAAATTGAAGAATTTGGTTATAATCAAGATTATGTTAAAAATTGTATTAAAAATAATTTTTTATGTCATGCTACTGCTGTATATTATTTACTAAGTAATTATGAATATATTTAATTATTTTATTTTAAATGTTTATATGTCTTTAGGATTTTTAATTTTTTTTTGTGATTTTCAATCTTTGAAAAAACAATAATTATTAAATTCTTTTTAAATACATAAATTTTTTGTAAATTTTATAAATAAAAAATTTTTCTTTGTAATGCAACAATAATATAATATTATAAAAATAAAAAATTTATTTAAATATAGAATGGATTTCTACAATATGTTAATTCAATATGAACTAAATTATGAAAAGAAAATAACAGAACAATTAAATAAATTTAAAACAGAAATTATAAATTATTCAAGAACAATAAATAATTATAAAGATATTGAAAATATTGATGAAAAAAATATAAAAGAAATAATTAAAGAAATATTATCTTCTAAAAAACTTTTTCAATTTTTAAATTTAAAATATAAATTATCAAATAATAATAAATGTACAATATATGCAAAAGATATTATAAAAGAAAAAAGAACCAATTTTAATAATCAAAAAGAAATTAATTTAAATAATATTATTATAATACCTTTATTTAAAAATAATTTAGATGAAGAAATTAAAAAAAGACTTTTTCAAAAAATTAAATTTAAATATCTTTCAGATTTAAATAATTCAATAAATGAAAAGAAAAAAGTAATTCCAAAAAATAATAACTTAACAATAAATGTATGTAATAATTATTCAAATAATTCTTTATTATTAACTTTTTCACCTAAAAATGAAGAACAAAATTTTTTTCCAAAGCAAAAAACAATTTTTAAAAAAAAAAACCATATTCAAGAAATAAATAAAACTTTTAGAAAAGAAAAAGAAAAAGAAAAAAAATTATCAAAAGAAAAAAATTTAAATTTAAATAAAAATAATGATAATAATATAAGAATGAAAAGAAATAAAAATAAACAAATATTATCAAATAATAATAAATCTTCTTTAATTAGTTTTTTACAAATAAATAAACAACTTGAAAAAAATAAAGAAAAAATTTATATAAGAAATCTACATTTTTGTAATAAAAATAATAAAAAAGAAATTTCTTTAGATAAAAAAACAATGAAAAAATCTGAAAGTCAAGGAAAAATTATAATAAATAAATTAAAAATATTAGGTTTAAGAAAAAATAATAAAAATAATATTTCATCTCAAAATATTATTAATAAACCTATATTTTAAAATAAACAAATATTTTATAATATAAATTTTATTTATAGTTTAATTTTTTCAATAATTGAAAACAATTTATTCTTTGTAAATTAAATAACTTAATTTTTTTATTATAAAATATAAAACATTGAATTTGTTTTTTATAAAAATTTTTATTTTTTTATTACTTAATGATACATTTTAAATTTTATTTTTAAATTATAAAACTTTTAAATTTATATTATTCAATTTATAATTTGTTTTTAAATAAATAATAAATAAATAAATAATCTGATTAATTTTCTTTATTTCCATTTTTGAAAATTATTATTCTTAAAATTTTGATTTTGGAAATTCGAAATTGAATTATTTTTATATCTTCTATAAGAATAATTATTTTTATAATTATCATAATAATTTTCATGACTTTTATAAGTAACATAATAATAATCATCATAATCTTCGAAAAATTGTCTATTATATAATTTATCATATGAATCAGAAGAATAATAATGTAAGTAATTTTTTTTTCTCAAATTTTTAAAGTTTTTAGTTCTTTTATTTTTAAAATTTTCATCTTTATCAATTATTTCTTTATTAACAACAATAGGAATTTTAGGAATTAAATCAAGATTAATTTGATTAACACTTTCAAAATAATAAGGTTTCCAATTTCTTTTGAATTTATCAATAACATTAATTAATTTAAACTTTAATAAATTAGGAATAGTATTTTTTTCTTTGTTAAAAACTTTATTTAAAAATAAAATATCATCATAAATTTCTTTTTCAAAAAATTTTAAATCATAATTTCTAATTCTATCTTTTTGAAAAAACATTAAAGAAGTAGAAAATTGATTTAAAACAATAACAATAGATTCTAAATAAATATATTTAATATCAATTTTATTATCAAATAAATCATTATCTGCATTATCATATTTATTATATTTTTCAATTAAATTATTTATAGTTTGAACGCCAACTTTTTTAGAGACTAATTGAACATTGATTAATTCAATAATAAAAGATAAATTACCAAAAACATAATTTTTATCATATATATTATTTGATAAATTTTTAAAATTTTTTTTACTATTTTCTATTAATCTTATTCTTAAAGGTGATTTTATTTTTTCTTTTTTTCTAACAAGACATTTATCTAAATCTTTACATAATTTTGCATATAAACTACGATATTTTTTTTCTTTTATTGATTTTTCATATAAAATATCTATAAATTTTTCTTGATTTAAAGGATTATTTATTATATAAGGAACTATTTTATTTCTTATTTCAATGTAATTATCAATTAAAATTATATTTAAAAATTCTATAAAATCTGATTTAATATTATCTTTATTATTTTCATTAATAAAAGTATTTAAATTAATATTTTCTTCTTTTTCTTCGTCAGAATATCTTGAAATATTTTTTTTGTTTTTATTTGAACTTTCATTATTTTCAGAATTAAATTCTTCATTTTCTTCTGAAATAATTTGATTGTATAAAATTCCTGGTTGATTATTTTCTTCATTAATTGAATTTTCACTTTTACTTTTTAAACTATTATTTTTATTATTATTATTATTACTATTATTACTTGAGTTAGAATATGTATAATCATTATTTGAAGAAATTGAAATTGGAGTTTTAAATAATTTATCTTCATTTTTCTTTATATTCTCTTTTATATTATTTTTATTTTCTAAATTTACTTCTTTAATATTTTTTTCTTTTATTATTTCTGTTTTATTTTTATTTTCTTTATTTACTTTATTTATTTTTAAATTTGAAGGAAAATAAGGATTAGCAGATTTTAATAAAGGAGTTTTTTTATTTTTATTTTTATCTATATCACTTAAGGATTTAATATTATAAATTTCATTATTATTATTTTTTGGAGTATTAAATAAACTTGTATTATTACTTAATATAATATCTTCTTCACAAATTTTAACTTGATCTTCATTTTCTGTTTTTTTTAAAACCGAATTTTTTGAACTTTCAGTTAATTCTTTTTTACTATCTGAATCACTTATTAAATTTTCTAAATTTTTTTCTCTTGAATTGTTTTCATAATTTAAATCTTCTGTTGTTAAAATTATATTATCATCTAAATTAGAAAAATCAATATTTAAATTATCTATTTTTATATTATTTTCAATTTTTATTTTTTCTATTGTATTATTCATTAAATTTATATGATTTTCTATAAATTCATTTAATAATTTTTTTCTTTTGAAAATATTCAAATCTTTTAATGATAAAATATAATTTTCTGAATATTTTATTATTGCTTTTTCATCTTCAGACATTAAAATATTATTATTAACATTATTATTTATATTTTTAGAAAATGAGGAATAATTTATATTTATTGAATTACTATTATTTTATAATGAAATATTCGAATTATATAATTTATTATTATTATTATTACATTTATTATTTTTATTATTGTTTATTTTATTTAAAAATATTTTACTTAATTTTTGTTTTTGAATTGAAGATTTTGATAAATAATTATTTTTATTATTCATCTATTTCATATCTTTTATTTTTTATTTCTCATTTAAATTTGGATTTTTTCAATTTTCAATTAAATTTTTTGTTATTTCTTGAGATTTTAAATGATTTTTAAATATATTTCAATAATTCTCAAAGTTAATTTTATCAAAAGAATTTTTCTTTTTACATTCATTTTTCAAAGATTTATTAAAAGGTTAAATAGATTTTTTTTTTTTGTAAAATATATTTATCATTTTTTATTTCCACATACTTTAGTAATAATATTATTTTTATCAAAAATTAATCCTTCCCTTTATAAATATTTTATAAATATCGATTAAAATTTTAAGTTGAAACAAAGTATTATCAAAATTATGATTATCATCATAAAAAGGATAAATAAGAATACATTTTCTTTATTTAATTAAAATTAATAAAAATATTATCAACAATACAAATATTACTCATAGCTCTTCTAATACAAGAAATATCTTTAATAAAATCTTTTCCAATAATTATAGAATGTTCTCTAAATAATTGTAAAATCAAAATATTTTTTCTTAAATTCAATTCATTTAAAATTGGTTCAGAATAAATTTTTGTTGCAGAAGAAAAAGAAATTATTTCATAAAAAGGTTTTATATTATCTAAAAATCAAATAAATAAGGATGAAATTTTAATATTCCTTTATTATTATTATTTTTTTAAATTTTTTAACCATTCTAACATTATTAATACTATTAATTAAAGAATTATTACTATAATTATTATTTAAATTACTATTACGATTATAATAATAAGAAATATCAGAAGAAAAATATCTATGTTTTTTTTATAACTTAAATTAAATTTAACTGAATTTATTGTTGTTGAAGTAGAAAGATGATTTTATTTAGACTAATTGATATTCTAAATCCATAAATCTTTTTTTCATTATTTTTTGTTTTTTTTTTTTGTTGTTTTTCTATTTATTTCTGATTTTAAATATCTTTCTTCTGAATTTTTGAAAATTCATTTTAATTTATTATATTTTTTTTAGGTTCTTTTTTCTAATTTAAAAATAATAAACATTTTTTTGAAATTTTAATATTATATATATATAAAATAATATATGTTAAATATTTTTTCTAGTAATATAAACCCAAACATATGTTAAATTAAATTACTATAATAATTCTATTATTTTAAAATGATATATTAAATGAATAAATATCATTTAATATACTTTACTACTAAAAATTATATAAAAAGAAAGAATAATTTTATTTTTTCTTTGTCAAAAATAAATTTTTTTTATAATGATTTTTTCCAAATTGATTTTTATGAATTTTTTTTGGTCTATTTCCTTTACTTAAAGAATAATATCTAATATAAATTTTAGAAACATATTTATACAAAATTTCAAATTTTTCTCCTTCTTTTTCTCTAATAACTTCACAATCTTCTTTAAATCTTTGAGATTCAGTATAAACATTAAACAATTGAGAATAAGTATAATTTAAAAGTGATTTTAATTTAGGAATATTTTCTGGAGAAATTCCAATAAAAAATTCTTTTTCTTGATTAACTAAATTTAAACTTTTATAAATTTCAAAAATAGTTTTATTCATATAATTTTTATTATAATCAATATTAATATTAGTAATAAAAGATTGAGGTAATTTATTAATTTGAGTTAAATCATTAGTAATTTTTTTAATAGAATCTTGAACAGCTCTAAAAAATTTAGATTTACATTTTTTTAAAATACTATCAATTTTTGTTTTTCTTAAAGGACGATGAAAGTTTAAAACTGTTTTAAAATCCATAAAATTTGAATGAAATTCACTTACTGAATTATTATTTTTGATATTTATTAATACTGATATTAATCCTTCAAAATTAAAATCTGGTAAATCAATTTTATTATTTTCATCTTTTTCTTCAAAATTTACTTTTTTTGAAAGAAAAGATTGTAAAAATTGAGAATTAAACATTTTTTCTTTTGTCATTTTTGTTATTCGAAATATTAATTTTTTTCCCTCTTTTTCTAAAAAAGATATATTTGAATTATTCAAATTTTGAGTTTCAAAAAATGCTGTTTCTAATTTATTTTTAGTTCCTTCCATTTTGGAATTTATATTTTTAATTTCGATTTATAATTTTTTTTTTTTATTTTAATAATATTTTCCATACATTATAAATTTTTTATCATATTAATTTAATTATAATGATTTATTAATTGGGGAATTTATTTTTTTTAATTATTTATAAATAAGTATAATTAATAATTGAATTAATTGATTATTACTGAAAAATAATATTATTATGTTTAAAGATAAATATATTTATATAATAAGAAAATCATTTATAAATTATATAAACACAAATAATTAACTTTTATATCTTATTATTTAATTTACAAGAAAAAAATTCATAAAAATTAAATTTGAAGAATTATTATTTATTTATTTTTTTCTTTATTTATATTTCACAAAATTGGAAGAGAAAAATTTTAAATAAAAATAAAGGAAAAATAGAAAAAAAACAATGAAAAAAAAAGAAAATTAAAATGGAAAAAGAAAATAAAGAGAATAATAATAATCAATGTAAATATTATTTAAGAGAAAGAAAATTAATAAAATATTCTAAATTATTGGGAATAAAAAGAAAAGAAGAATATGAAAAAAAGAAAAATAAAAAAAAAGAAAAAAAAAATAAAGATTATCGAAATTATAAAAGATATAAATTTGGTTTATCAAAAATAGATTTAAATTCAAAAATAATTCATAAATATGAATTAGCGAAATTAATATTTAGATTAATAAAAAATGTAAATAGTAAAAAAAATAAAATTAATGATGATGAAGATTATTTTTCAAAAATAAATGAAAAACAATATTTTCTAAAATTATTAAGAGAAAAAATAATAAATTTATCTCTTGAACAAATCAAAGAAATAAGTCAAAAATTTTTTCTTAAAAATAATAAAAATATTGATAATGAAATCTATTTAGAATTAAATAAATTAGATAAAGCAAATTTTGATTCTTTATTTTCTTATATAAATGAATTAGAAAAAAAAAATTTATTGAACAAAGAATTTATTTCTTATAATGATGAATTAAAAAAACATAATATACAAGAAAAAAAAATAAATTTAAATAAATATGAAAGTATTTTTTCAAAAGAAAATTTATTAAATTTTTCTAAAGATTCAAGTTCAGAAGAAAGTGATTCAATTAGTAATGAGTAAATAAATAATTAATATAATTTATATATTTAATAAAATATTTTCATACTTAAAATTCAAAAAAAATTTGAAAAAATTTTTTTTTAATTTCTAAATTAATTTTTTTTATTCATTTAATAATGCATAATCAATTTTTGGTTGAAAATTATTTTTTTGATTTTCAATTTCATTATGATTTCTATATTGAAAATAACAAGCAATAATAACAATAAGTATTAAACAACAAAAAGAAAAAATAGCATTATAATAATTATCATTTGTAATTTCTTCAGGAGAAACATTTAAATTATCTTTATTTATTTCTTCTACAAACATTTTAGGTTGTTTAAAATTTTCATTTCTTAAATTATTTTTATTGTTATTTTCATATTTTTTCATTTTTTCTAATTTTTTCTTAGCTCTTTTTTCATTATGTTTCTTATTTTTAATTTCTTTTTGTCTTTTTCTTTCTATATAACTTTTTGAATGATTTTCTAATATTATTCTAGCTTGTTCACGTGTAATTTCTATTATGTTATCATTCTCTTTTATTGATTCACTTTTATCTTTTAATATATATATCATTATAAAATTTAAAAATATTATTCCCAGAATATATAAATGTATATTCCCCCAATGAACCCTCATTTTTTCTTATTATAAATAATTTAAGAGAAAAATAATTATAATTAAATAAAATGTTCAATTTTTTTCTTTTTATAAAAAATGAAATATTATTTTATTTATATTTCAATTATTTTATAGTAAAACATTTACAGGAACAAATCCTCATGTAATAAATGTAGAAATAATAATTTTTTAATATATGATAATGATTTTGTTTTATATTTTCCTTCTTCTCAAACAATCAAATATAAAAAAATTAATATTAATTTTAATAAAGAATATGGAAATTTAAAGGTAAGTGAATTAAATGATTCTTACTTTTATTATTACTAGATTTAAAAATAGTTCTTTCTATTTTTTATAAAATATATGAGAAATATTGATAATTGTACTAAATTGATATTTAAATAAATAAAATAGAATGTAATAATTTTTTTCTTGATAATTTTATTTATTTTGTTGAAAAATCTAATTACTATCTTAATGAAGGAAAAGATATTTTTAATGTTAATGCTTCTTTTTTGATGAATCTCAAAATAAAAAAAATTAAAAATATGAAAATAATTCTATTTAAATTGAATGGAACTTCAATTATTAATAATAAATGTCTTGTTTTAAATAATTTGACTTATTAACTTTATATAAGATATATCCAGATTAATATATTAAATAAAAATAAAAATATTTTTTATTAAATCAATAATTAAATTAAACTTTATATTTAAAATATTTTTCAATTTAAATTATAAAAAATTTAAATGTTAAATAAAGAGTAAAAAGATAATAATAAATCATGGAGAATGGGGAATGGACCCAATCAACAATCACACATCCAAAA
>JAEEGK010016273.1_pt1 | contig 16373 bp, 8 predicted proteins | sample 8958771 | NCBI WGS metagenome assembly JAEEGK01 (sample SAMN16246547, study PRJNA631951) | gut metagenome | biome: gut microbiome; feature: rumen; material: SC-attached | host: Bos | place: Iran: Karaj | collected 2018-10 | reverse complement strand
TCTTTGGCGGATTATCACCATGTGCGTCAAGTGATGGGTCGGCTCTTCACAGGAAAGTGGATTAGCACAGGTATTAGCAAGGGCGGACAGACAACGATGTTCTACCGTGCCACCTATCCCGACGATGTAGATGTGAGTGTCAGCTATGTGGCTCCGCTGAACCGTTCCATAGAGGATGGACGGCATGAGAAGTTCTTGGCAAAAAAGGTCGGCACCAAGGAAAAACGCAAAATCATCGAGGCGGGCATGCAGGAGTTGATGAAGCGCAAGGCAGAACTAATGCCGATGTTCCGTGAATACAATGCTGAGCATGGTTACCAATTCTACCTGCCAGAAGAAGACATCTACGACTATTGTGTGTTGGAGTATCCTTTCGCCCTGTGGCAGTGGGGATCGCCTGTATACAGCACCGTACCATCGCTGAAGGCAGACAACGAGACCTGGTTGAAGACCTTGGTGGATGTCGCAAGTCCAGATTATTTCGCTTATCCTAATAAATACATGCCTTTTGATGTACAAGCCATCAAGGAGTTGGGTTATTATGGCTATTCGCTCAAGCCCATCAAAAAGTGGACTTCGCTGAAAAGCACGAAGGGGTATCTGAAGCAAATCATGCTGCCCGACAGCTTACGCCATTACGACTTCGACCCAACCCTATACAAACGTACGGTGAAGTTCCTGAAAGAAGAGGACCCCACACATATCTTTATATATGGTGAGATTGACCCTTGGAGTGCCAGCGGTGTCTGCACATGGCTCAATTGCAAAAAGAAAAAGAATATGCGTGTGTATGTACAACCCAATGGAAGTCATAAGGCACGCATCTACAACATGCCCGATGACATGAAAAAAGAAATCATCGAGCGACTGACAAAATGGCTGGAGTGAGTGCCACGGCATCAGTTTTGCTAGTCTTCTGAAAGCGGTGATAACAATGTCCCCTAACAAACAACAACAAACGAAGTTTTCTGCAAACAGATGAACTATAAATATTCAGACAGAGTAACACGTATATTGGGTTACAGCAAGGAAGAGGCTATTCGTCTCAATAATGACTATATCGGCCCTGAACACTTGATGCTGGGATTGATTCGTGATGGCGAAAGCCGTGCCATTGACGTGTTGCGCAAGAAATTCTATGTCAACATTCCATCGGTGAAAGATGTGTTGGAACGTTCGGTGAGAGATATGGGTGAAAGGCTTTTGTCCACCGACATCACGTTGAATCAGAAATCCAACACCATCATGCGTTTGGCAGTGCTTGAAGCGCGTTTGCTGAAAAGTGACGAAAGCGATGCCGAACACATCTTGCTGGCCATGCTCAAACAGAACGACAACATCGTGGCGAGGATTCTGAACGATTGCGATGTCAGTTATAATGCCTTCTACGAGTCGCTGACCACTCAGCCCGCCACCACTCAACCTAAAGCCGATGTGGATTATGACGAAGAGGAGGATGATGAGGATGCTCCCCCACCAGCAAGTGGAAAGACTTCTGCCAACACGACCAATTCCACTTCGTCGAAGACGGTCAAAAAGGGCAACTCTGACACACCTGCTGTCGACAAGTTCAGTTTCGACCTAACTCGCGCTGCCCGTGAAGGCAAACTTGATCCTGTGGTGGGACGTGAAACAGAAATAGAACGTTTGGCTCAAATTCTCTCGCGCCGAAAGAAGAACAACCCAGTGCTCATCGGTGAGCCTGGTGTGGGAAAGAGTGCGATTGTCGAAGGTTTGGCCACACGCATCAACGAGCGTAAAGTGGCGCGTGTCCTGTTTGGCAAACGCATTGTGAGCCTTGACATGTCGAGCGTGGTGGCTGGCACCAAATATCGTGGACAGTTTGAGGAGCGCATGCGCAGCATCATCAACGAACTGCGTGCAAATCCCGACATCATTGTCTTTATCGATGAAATCCATACGCTTGTGGGTGCTGGCAATCAGGCAGGTCAGATGGATGCTGCCAACATGATGAAGCCTGCTTTGGCACGAGGCGAATTGCAATGTATCGGTGCCACAACGCTGGACGAATACCGCAAGAGCATCGAGAAAGATGGTGCGCTGGAACGTCGTTTCCAAAAAGTGATTGTGGAACAAACCACTCCCGAAGAGACACTCACTATCCTTCATAACATCAAGGACCGATACGAAGATCACCACAATGTCAGCTATACGGATGAGGCTTTGGAGGCATGTGTGAAGTTGACAGAACGATACATCACCGACAGAAGTTTCCCCGACAAGGCGATTGACGTGTTGGACGAGGTGGGCTCGCGCGTACGTATTATAAATATAAGTGTGCCCAAGGAGATTGAGGAGAAAGAGATGGACCTGGTGACGCTCAACACCCAAAAGGAGAATGCTGTGCGTGACGAGAACTATGCTTTGGCAAGCACACTTCGTGACCGTGCCAAAACTGTCAGCGAGGAACTGGAACAGATGAAAAAACAATGGGAGGAGACACTGGTGGACAAACGCCAGAAGGTGCAAGCCGACGACGTGGCACAGACGGTGTCGATGATGACGGGAGTGCCTGTCAGCAAGATGGCCAATGCCGAGGGCATCCGCATGAAGGGCATGAGGCAAGAGTTGAAAAACAACGTCATTGCACAGGATGCAGATGTCGATAAACTGGTGAATGCTATCCAGCGCAGCCGTGTCGGCTTGAAAGACCCCAACCGCCCTATCGGCACATTCATGTTCTTGGGTCCTACCGGTGTCGGAAAGACATTCTTGGCCAAGAAACTGGCAGAACACATGTTCGGCTCAACAGATGCATTGATTCGTATCGACATGAGTGAATATATGGAGAAGTTCACCGTTAGCCGTTTGGTCGGTGCGCCTCCAGGATATGTGGGTTACGAAGAAGGCGGACAGCTTACCGAGAAAGTGCGCCGCAAACCCTACTCTATCGTGCTTTTGGATGAAATCGAGAAGGCTCACCCCGATGTGTTCAACCTGTTGCTGCAAGTCCTCGATGACGGCCAGCTGACCGATAGCCTCGGTCGGAAAGTCGACTTCAAGAACACCATCATCATCATGACCTCCAACATCGGCTCGCGCCAACTGAAGGACTTCGGTCAAGGTGTCGGCTTCGGCACACAGGCCAAGCTCAACGCGAAGAACGAGTATTCACAGAGCGTCATCGATAACGCCTTGAAGCGCACCTTCGCGCCCGAGTTCCTCAACCGCGTCGATGATGTGGTGATGTTCAATGCCTTGGATAAGAAGGATATCCAGAAGATTATCGGCATCGAGATTCGTCAGGTGGTCAAGCGCGTCGAAGAGATGGGCTACAAGATCGAGATCACCGAGAAAGCCATGGACTTCCTTGCCGAGAAGGGTTGGGACGAACAATATGGCGCCCGTCCTCTGAAGCGTGCCGTCCAGAAATATGTGGAAGACGTCTTGGCCGAAGCCATCATCTCCGCCAACCTCCACATCGGCGACACCATCAGCATCGACCTCGACGAAAAAGGCGAAGAGACCATCGTCAACGTCATCCCAAACGAAAAGAAAGTCCTTGAAGAAGCCAAAGTCTGATGAACTACGACTTCAAGAAACATATCAGCAGCAAGATCTTTAAGGTGATTGCTTACGCCAGCGCGGAGTTGGGCTACAAGAGCTATGTCATCGGCGGCTATGTGCGCGACATCTTGTTGCGCCGTCCGTCCAACGACATCGATGTGGTCACCGTGGGCAGCGGCATCACCTTGGCAAAGAAGGTCGCCTCTCTCCTGCCCGGTCATAAGGAAGCCAAGTATTATGGCGCCTTTGGCACGGCCATGATCCACTTCGACGGCATGGAGGTGGAGTTTGTGGGCGCGAGGAAAGAGTCCTACGACCGCAACAGCCGCAAGCCCGTGGTGGAAAACGGCACCTTGGAAGACGACATCAGCCGCCGCGACTTCACCATCAACGCCATGGCCCTCAGCCTCAATGCCGAGGACTTCGGCACCCTCATCGACCTCTACGGTGGCATGGATGACATGGAAGAATTGCTGTTGAGGACGCCGCTCGACCCCGACATCACCTATTCCGATGACCCCTTGCGCATGATGCGTGCCATCAGGTTTGCTTCGCAACTCAAGTTCTACATCGAGCCCGAGTCGTTTGAGGCCATCAAACGCAATGCCCACCGTATCAAAATCGTCTCGATGGAGCGTGTCACGGAAGAGCTGAATAAGATCATCCTCTCGCCGAAGCCCTCCATTGGCTTCAAGCTGTTGGACGAGAGCGGTTTGTTGAAACTCATCTTCCCACAACTCTGCCTGCTAAAAGGTGTGGAAGTCGTGCAAGGTCGAGGGCATAAGGACAACTTCCTGCATACCTTACAGGTTCTCGACCAGGTGGCAGAGAAGAGCAATGACCTTTGGTTGCGCTGGGCTGCATTGCTGCATGACATCGCCAAGCCACAGACGAAGCGTTGGGAAGACGGCACGGGCTGGACCTTCCACGGGCACGAGTTCAAAGGCTCCAAGATGGTGCCCAAGATCTTCGCCGCAATGAAGTTGCCCTTGAACGAGAAGATGAAATATGTGGAGAAACTCGTGTTGCTCCACCTCCGCCCTATCGTCTTGGCCGAGGACATCGTCACCGACAGCGCCGTGAGAAGGTTGCTTTTCGATGCAAGAGATGACATCGACGACCTCATGTTGCTCTGTCATGCCGACATCACCTCGAAGAACGAAGAGAAGATTAAGAAATATCACCACAACTTCGAGATTGTGCAGGAAAAACTGAAGGAGATCGAAGCCAAGGACCACCTGCGCAACTGGCAGCCGCCCATTGATGGCATAGCCATCATGAAGACCTTCGGCATTCCTGAAGGGCGAGAAGTCGGCGTCATCAAGAATGCCATTCGCGAAGCCATCTTGGACGGTGTCATTGGGAACAACTTCGCTGAGGCATACGCCTTTATGAAAGAAGAAGGCCAGAAACTCGGTCTCAGCGTGGTGAAGGAAATCCAAGAGCCGATTGTTGTTGCTAACAATGGACCGGTGCCAAACAAAGTGTGAATGATGAATGTAGAATGCAGAATGCAGAATGTAGAATGCAGAATGATGAATGAGGTATGAGGTATGAGGTGTGAGGTATGCAGAATGATGAATGTAGAATGTAGAATGCTGAATATAGAATGCAGAATGCTGAATGTAGAATGTAGAATGTAGAATGCAGAATTGGGGAAAAGTCAGCGTCGCTTCGCGCCAATTCTTCATTCTTAATTCTTAATTCATAATTACGGAAGTTCATGGATAAGAAAACCCTCATCGTCATCGCCGGCCCCACTGCCTCGGGCAAGACTGCTTTCGCCATAGAACTGGCCAAGTCCTTGAACACCGTCATCCTCTCTGCCGATAGCCGACAGTTCTACAAAGAGATGAGCATCGGTACGGCTGCACCTACCGAGGAAGAACTGAGTCAAGTAAAGCATTACTTCGTGCACCACATTAGCATCGAGGACAAATATGACGTCGCCGACTATGAGCGGGATGCCATGCAATTGTTGGACGAGCTCTTCAAAACCCATGATGCCGTCATCATGACGGGTGGCTCCGGCCTATTCATCGATGCGGTCTGCAATGGCATCGACGCCATGCCCGATGTTCAGCCCGAAATCAGGGAAAAAGTGCAAAAAATCTATGATGAAGGCGGTCTGAGAGCCTTGCAAGATGAAGTCCAGCGCCTCGACCCAGAGTATTATGCCACCGTCGACCAACAGAACCCTCGCCGCCTGCAAAGGGCTTTGGAGGTCTGTTACCAAACGGGACAGCCTTTTTCCTCCTTCCGCAGCGGCAACACCGTCCAACGTGACTTCGAGATCAAAAAATACGCCCTGCTTTGGGACCGTCAAGCCCTCATCGAGCGCATCGACAAGCGTGTCGACATGATGATGGAACAAGGGCTGTTAGACGAAGCCAAAGCCTTGTATCCCAAACGGCATTTGAATGCCCTGAACACCGTTGGCTACAAGGAGCTCTTTGTCTATTTCGATGGGCAATGCACCCTTGAAGAAGCCGTAGAGCAAATCAAGATCCACACGCGACAATATGCCAAGCGGCAGATGACATGGTTGAGGAAGGATAAGAGTTACACATGGATCACGCCTGACGAGTTGTGCTGCGACAGCCCGTGTCGAAGACACGACCTCCTATTTACCCTACACCTCTAGTTCGGGCGGATTTGTAATCCGACCGTCTATAATATTAGGATTTGTAATCCGTAAAACACCTCATCGCTTCAATTCACTTCGCAACAATTACCTTAAGCAGACCTTCCATCCCCGCATAGTTTCGGGCGGAACTATACATATATTCCTCTGCCCGCGCTACAATCTCTTGCCTCACAGGATTCTGATGAATATAGTCAAGCTTCTGTCTATAAAAATCATAGGAGTAAATGTTTTCCACATGATTGTCTTCCTGCCAAAACTTGAAATTCGTTATCTTCTTATCGTTGGCTGCACGGAACTGAAAGCGGTTCATCAGCCATTCTTGCCTACTTTCCTGTTCATTTTCTTGGATTGCCTTGACAATGCCTTTGCTTGTGAATTTCTTGAAATCGCGCAATACGTCACCAATCGTGTTTCCTCCGTTCACGCCTACAGTCAAATGCAGATGATTTGTCATCAGAACCCATGCGTATAGGTCAAGGCTTTTGTTTGCCTGGCAATACTCCAATGATTCCAAAATGATATGTTTGTATAGTGGACGGGTAAAGACATCCATCCAATCAATTACGGTTGAAGTGGTGAAGTACAATTCTTGTGTCAATAATGTTGATGACATAGTTCTGTGTTTTTTTAGCATTGCAAATGCTTATATTAGATTCGGGCGGATTGCAAATCCGCCCGAACGGGGGGCCGACCGCCTGTGAACTTACCCTTGTTATTTGTTCCGTTTGTATTGTTATCAGATGATTCATGTTTCGGAAGTTGTGGTACATCCCTACGGGATGTAGGTTAACCCTTGGTTTTGGCTTTTACCGAACGTGCATCCCGATGGGATGCCTTGCAACTGCGTTCGACAAATCCCGTAGGGAAATCGAAGATTCGACGTAGTCAATTACGTTCGGTAAAACATAATAACACCAACCTTTTGCATCCCGTAGGGATGCACGAAACTTGTATCAAATAATCTCCGAAATCTGTTGCTTGATGTCACTTAAAAAAGCCATGCACTCCATTGGCGAATGTTGCTCGATGGGATAGGCGAGAATGCGGAGCATAATGTCGGTGAGGCGCGGATGGGCGTTCCTTTCCGAGCGCACCTTCTCCTCCTCCACCTTCTTTTTCGATGCTTCGGTCAAAGGCTGGCTGTGTTTCCAGTCCTCGAAAGCCTTCCAAAGCGATTCGATTTCCACATCGGGCGCAAACGCCTCGGCAGGCAATGTTATCTCGATACTCTTGTCACCCGAAGGCAACACCACAGCCCCTTCAGGCGTGTAACGGTCTATGCTCGTTAGTGGGAAACCCACAAAACGATGTCCTCGCCGCCCTTCAGCAAACGATGTGTAACCTTCAGTTCAGTGAAATAACGCTGGCAAATCCATGCACTCCATTCGTAGGCACGATAGAAAGTGCCTTCGCGAAACAAATGCATTTTTCCACACTGCTCCAAAAAGCCACGTTCCTTTTCTCGTTCTAATATTTCTTTCAGTTGTGACATAATACTCATTTTTTAAAGTTTGCGAAAAAGTTACCGGACGGGGGCTTCCCTGCACGCTACCGCGTGCGCCCCCGCCCGATAACTTTTTCGCCCCTTGCCCGTCTTGCCCGTAACGGAACAAAGGTTAGTTCTGAGACCCAACGCGCACTGCTCGGACAGATTGCCCATAGTAGCGGCCGCTGCTGTACAAATCGAAAATGCCCGAAAAGAAGCAGAAGTCCCACGCGCCGTTCGGGTAGTCCGTGTAGAGCGAACTCGACCAGTAGTAGCCGCCGCTACCTGCGATGTCCAGCCCGCTATTGAGGCGGTAGCCAGCGGCAGGCAGGAAGAGACTGTTGCCGTTCGAGGCGGTGAAGAGTCGTCCGTTCACGCCGTTCTGGGTCGTCCAAGTAACGGTTGTGTTGTTGTAAAGCTCCTGCCATTCCTCCTTGGTGGGCATACGCCAATCGCTGCCCCAATTGGCTGTGGCAGCATCGTCCTCGGGCAACAGGGTGGTCAGGTTGTCGGTGAAGCCGTTGTAACCACCGTAAAAGTTGTTGCAGTATTTGGTCAGCGTGTATTCGCTGCCCATGCAGTACTGGTAGGTGCTCCAGTTGTAGGTGGCCTTCGGCTGGGTCTCGCCCCAAGCAAAGTAATCGCCGTAGTCCTCGGGGCTGTCGGCACCCACGTTGCAGGTGGCCCACAAAGTGCCGCTTGGCAAGCCAAGGTCGACATAAGTGTGGAAAGCTTCAGTGGTGAAGCTCACCTCGTTGCCGTAAGCCAAACCATAGTCAGAAACCGCATAGGCACGCACATAATAGGTCGTGTTCGGGTTCAGGCTTTCAAGTGTGCTGCTGAAACTGCCTATTCCCGTTTCCTCGGTGGTGTGGCTGCCGTCGATGTCGGGGTTTGGCTCGGTGCCCCAGCAAACGCCACGTAGGAACACATGGGTGCCCTCGGGCACAGTCACCGTGCCGCCCACTACGGCACTTTCGGCGGTGATGCTGGTCGGCTCACCTGTCGTCACCATGGTTTGCGAGGCAGGAGCGCTCAACTCCACGATGACTGCTTCTGTCCTGTTGGAATAGTACATGTAGCCCCATCCAGGTTGCAATTCATCAATTCCTCCGAACCATCCAAATCCTGTTGCATATTCGGAATACCCCCAAAAGGATTGGATCACATCGTCATTCATGGGTTCGAAATCCACAAATGCATTTTCCAAATCTATAGACTCAGCATACGGATAGCCTATCCAGTTCCAGCCCGGACGCAATAAGATTGTAACTTCCTGGGCCTTCAAGCCCGTGCTTGCCGACATTATGGCGAACAAGCTCACTAAAATGATAAAAACTTTCTTCATAACTGATAATTTTTTGGATTAATCATTTAGGGTTCAAAAATACAAAAAAACAATGTTTACAACGAATAATCCCTCAAAAAAAGCTAAAGCTCCCTGCGGAAGGCACGGAGCACGATGTGATAGTAAGATTGTCGCTTATTTACGGTAAGCGAATAATGCGTTCCTCGTTCGGGCGGATTGCAAATCCGCCCGAACGAGGACAAAGGTTAGTTCTGCAACCCCACACGCACTGCTCGGACAGATTGCCCAAAGTAACGATAGCTGTCGAAAAAATTGACCACACCAATAATGAATTCTCTCGCGTGATACGGATAATCGTAGAGCGAACTCGACCAGTAGCAACCATTGCTGCCCGAATCGTAAAGATAGTTTCCTTTTCGATATCCTGCGGTAGGCAAGAAGATGCCGTTACCGTTAGATGCGGTATAAAGCTTTCCTCTCACCCCGTTCAAGGTTGCCCATGTGGAGGCGGTGTTGTTAGATAGTTCATTCCATTCCGTCATGGTAGGCATGCGCCAGTCTGCGCCCCAGTTGGCTGTAGCCGCATCATCCTCAGGGAGCAATGTGGTCAGATTGTCGGTGAAACCGTTGTAACCACACCATGACATGTTACAGTATTTGGTAAGAGTTGAGAGGCTGCCCTTACAGTACAGATATGTGCTCCAGCTGTATGTGGTCTTGGGCTGGGTCTCGCCCCAAGCATAGTAATTGCCATAGCCTTCAGGCGTTTCGGCTCCCACATTGCAAGTCGCCCACAACAGGCCGCTCGGCAAGCCTAAGTCAACATATTGGTAGGCACCCGAAATGTAATTATAAAAGAATGCCACCAAGTTCCTGTTTCCACAAACCGTGAAAGAATACGTGGCTTCAGTAGAGACAATCACGCCATCCTCAGACCAACCAATGAAAGTATAACCATCGTTAGCTGTAGCGGAAACCGTACAGTCGGTACCGTCAAAATAGGTGCCACCACCGCTCACCAAGCCGCACACTGTCGAATTAGCGGAGACATTGATAACACTATTCTTGCAGCGCACTGCCCGGACAGGCAAACCCATGAAGCGGTTGCCTTCTTCCATGTCATTGAATGCCACCGCCCCCATATCGATGATGGCTTCCTTAGCGTATCTTGGGTTGGTCATGTTGAGCGAAGTTGACCAATAGGTCCCTGAAAGATCATAGAGACTATGCCAATTACTGGTACCAGCAAAGGGTAGGAAGAGCGTGTTACCGTTGGAGGCTGTCAAGAGCACACCGCTCACCCCATTTTGGGTTATCCAAGTTTGGCTAGTGTTATTGAACAGTTCAGCCCATTCATCATAGGTGAACATACGCCATTCACTGCCCCAATTGGCCGTTGCAGCATCATCCTCAGGCAGCAGAGTGGTCAAACCATCATTTCCTGTATATTTGGTCAGGATACTACCATTGCAATACTGATAGGTGTTCCAGTTGTATGTTTCCTTAGGATAGGTCTCACCCCAGGCATAATAGTTGCCCCAACCCTCTGGCGATTCAGCACCCACATTGCAAGTTGCCCACAGCAGTCCGCTCGGCAAGCCAAGGTCGACATAATCGAAAACACTATAAACCCCAAAGTTTGCCACCAAGTTCATGCTTGCGCTAACCGTAAAAGAATAGGTAGCTTCAGTGGAAACCACCTCACCGTTCAATAACCAGTTGACGAACACATAGCCCTCATTAGCCGTCGCATTGAGCGTGCAGATGTCACCTGCTTGGTAAGTGCCTCCCCCACTAACCCAGCCGCCCTCTGTTGGATTGGACGTAACGTTGATTTCAACGGAACTCTGCTCGGAGGAACGCACTGGACGCACGGTGTAACCACACCAACGATAGTAGTAAAACTTGCCGTTGGAGTACGAATCCACATAGTAATACCAAGCCTCATTCGGATAGTCTGTGAAGAGTGAACTCGTCCAATAGGAACCATAATTGTTTTCACTATATAATTCACTCCCATCACGATAGCCAGCAGCGGGCATGAAAAGGCTGTTGCCGTTTGTTGCAGTGAACAATTGTCCGACTACACCGTTTCGAGTCGTCCAAGTACAAGTTGTGTTATAGAACAGTTCTTGACATTCTTCCTTAGTAGGCATGCGCCAGTCTCCACCCCAGTTGGCCGTAGCTGCATCATCCTCAGGCAAAAGAATTGCCAAACCATCACTTCCTGTATATTTGGTCAGGGTGCCGTCGTTGTAGTACAAGTAAGTGCTCTCGCTGTAATCGCTCTTCGGCTGTGTCTCGCCCCAAGCAAAATAATCGCCATAGCCTTCAGGCACATCGGCTCCCACGTTGCAGGTGGCCCACAGCAGGCCGCTCGGCAGGCCGAGGTCAACATACTCATAGCTGGTATTGGCGACAAAGCTCAGATTCTCACCATAAACTAGGCCATAGTCGGTCACTGCGTAGGCACGCACATAATATGTAAGACCCGTTGTCAGGCCTTCAAGGGTGCTACTGAATGCACCCACACCCGTTTCCTCTGAGGTGTGGTCACCGTCGATGTCGGGGTTCGGCTCCGTGCCCCAGCACACGCCACGCAGGAACACGTGGGCGCCCTCAGGAACAGTCACCGTGCCGCCCACCACGGCGCTCTCGGCGGTGATGTTGGTCGGCTCACCTGTCGTCACCATGGTTTGCGAGGCAGGAGCGCTCAGCACCACACTGACCTCTTCCGTCCTGTTGGAATAGTACATGTAGCCCCATCCAGGTTGCAATTCATCTATTCCTCCAAACCATCCATAGTCTGTTATGTATTCGGAATACCCCCAAAAGGATTGGATCACATCGTCATTCATGGGTTCGAAATCCACAAATGCATTTTCCAAATCAACAGATTCAGCATACGGATAACCTATCCAGTTCCAGCCTGGACGCAATAAGATTGTAACTTCCTGGGCCTTCAAGCCCGTGCTTGCCGCCATTAGGGCAAACAAGTTCACTAAAATGATAAATACTTTTTTCATAATTGATAATTTTTATGTTGATAATTCAGAGTCCAAAAATACGAAAAAACAATGCTTAGGATGAATAGCCCCTAAAAAAAGCTAAAACTTACTGAGGCTGGAGTGAGACACGATGTGATAGTAGGATGGGGATGGCGCCCGTCGTGCCTCCTCGCGATGACGGCGGCTGGTGAAAAGCCGCCCGAACGTGAAGACAAAAGGACAAAAAAATCCTAAAGGCTGGAAGCCAAAATATCTTCTTATCAAGGTGCTGGAAAAAAATGTGGAGATGGTCCATGGACCGTCTCCACACAAACCATACAACATAATGGCTTTTTTCTACTGTAAACAATAGGGCTGCAAAAATGGATTATTCAGCATTGCACACCAAACGAACAGAGAACCCACATCTTCGGTCATTTCCTCCACCAAAATAAACGCCTCCATTGTTGAAGCCAGCATGGCCTGCAAATTGATTGTCTAAACTCGACGCTGACCAATAGTTACCATCAAAACCTGAAGAAACCGCAGTTCCATTACGATAACCTCCAGCTGGCAAAAAGACCGCGCCATGAGGCTGAAAATCGCTTATCCAATCGGAATAACTGATTATATTGGAATCAAAGTCACAGTTGCCTGTAGGATTGACATTATTCAATGAGTGATAAGCTGTATTCCAATTATCAGGCAGTAGAATCAAACCGTTCACATTGTTCACTTTTGCTTTGACATAGCGCACACCTGAATCCGTATTGCGTGTATTAAATAAATACACCCACTCCGCATTAGTCAAAGTACGCCAAGTGTTTGGAGTATTTCCACCATTACTGATAGGATTATAGCCCCAATCAGCCTTGCCTGTCAGGTCACCCAAATCGTAGGAGTAATTACCGTATGCATAATAATCGCTGTTGTTTGTACTCGTGCTCCAAGGCCGGTAGCATACTGCCCCATGGTTATAGCCGCTGGTGCCCCAACCGAACAAGTCGCGGTCAACCTCCGAGTTGCTGCTATTCTGTCCTGTGGTCGTACCGAGATAATCCCACTGGTTATCGGCAAACTTCCAGTAAGGAATGGTAGCACTGCCGATGTATTGCAGGTTGCCTTGCGAGAAATACACCTTGCTTCCATTGGTGTTTACTGTAAACAGACCCGCAATGGCACCTGTTGGAACTTGCATAAAATTCGCCACCAAAGTCCTGTCACTTGTTACAGTGAAAGAGTATGAAGCATCAGTGGAAACCACAGTGCCGTTCTCCGTCCAATTGTTGAAGACATAGCCTGCGTTTGGCGTGGCAGTAAGCGTACAGGTGGCATCCGAATTGTAGTTTCCTTGGCCAGTGACCGTACCGCCTTCGGCAGGATTTGGGGTGGCTTCGATGGAATAAACTGGGATGGAACGCACGAGGCGAACGCTTTTACCGTCGGATCGGAGATTGCCATCGCTCGTCGTGAGGTTCGAATCGCTAAAGTACACGACATAGGCGTTATGGCTATAGAGATGCGTTGCCGACCAGTAATAGCCAATGGTGACCGAAATCCCAGACCGGTTGCCTGCGGCAGGCAGGAAGACTGCTCCAGCTTGCTCCAATGTACTCCACTGCGAAGCGGTAATCACATTACTACTGAAAGATACTCCACTATTATTCGTGTTGTTTAAACCATAGGTAACAGTGTTCCAATCGTCGGGCAAGAGAATGATACCATTTACACCGAACACTTGAGCCTTGGCATAGCGAATGCCTGATGTAGTGCTGCGTATATTGAATAGGTAATTCCATTCATTCCTAGTCATTGTACGCCACAGATTTTCTTGGTTACCACCGTTGCTGATGGCATTATAACCCCAATCGGCCATGCCAGTTGAATCGTTCAAATTGTATGTGGAAGAACCGTATGCGTAATAGTCACTGTTGTAGTTGCTACTGGTGCTCCATGGCTGATAGCAAACAGCACCATGGTTATATCCACTAGTGCCCCAACCGAAGAGGTCACGGTCAACATTTGCATTACTGCTGTTTTGGCCTGTTGTCGTGCCAAGATAATCCCACTGGTTTTCGGCAAACTGCCAGTAAGGTGTAGTAGCACTGCCAATGTATTGCAGATTGCCTTGTGAAAACTGCACCTGCTGGTTGGCACTCACCGAGAACCCGCCTGGTAAGATTCCATTGGTCCATGTAGGAATATTCAATGTGGTGAATGAAATTTCGTTGCCATAAATCGTTCCTGCACTATTGGTGGCAAAAGCACGAGCATAGAAAGTTGTGTTTGGAGTAAGGCCGTTCAACATAACCGTAAACTCGCCAACGGTCGTATTTTGCGCCAAAGCCACAATGTCATCAATGGTAGGATTGGATGATGTACTACAGCAGATGCCGCAAGCCGATAAATCGGCATTGCCATCTTCGATAACATTGCAACTAACAATAGCCGATCTACCAGAAACATCATTCACCGTTCCTGTGCTCACTTCGGGCAATGTCACGGAAACGAGGCGGACACTTAGACCATAATTGCGATCGAAGACCCATGACGTGCTAAAGTATCCATTGTAGAAGCCAAAGTTATGTGCATCATCGATGTTGCCCCTCGAAGCCGTCCAATAGTAGCCACTTGCGCCTGCGCCATTAACCGTGGTCCCATTACGATCACCTGCGGCTGGCAAAAACACAGCTCCATTGGTTTCCATAGTAGCCCAGTCGGCATCAGCAATCACATTAGTACTGAAAGGAGCATCTGTCCTATTGGTGTAATTCAATGTATAGATGGAACTGTTCCAATCATCGGGCACAAGCACAATGCCATTTACGCCATACACCTGCGCCTTGGCATAACGGATGCCAGAAGTGGTAGTTCTTGTGTTAAACACATAACTCCATTCAGAGTTGGTCAAGGTACGCCATTGGTTCGGTTGGTTGCCTCCGTTGAGAATGGCATTGTAAATGCCCCAGTCGGCATTGGCATAGTCGCCTGTCAAGCTGTAATTGTAGTTGGTGCCGTCTGTGGGACCGTAGCCATAGCCAAAGTCGCTGGCATTCCAGTCGGTCAAATATTCATAGTCGTAGGGATGGTAATAAATGTTTCCGTTGTCCCAGCCGCTGGTGCCCCAACCGAAGAGGTCAATGTAACCATCGTAGGTCGCTGAAATATTGGAGTTGTCTGCACCTACATATTCCCATTGGTCGGAGGCAAAGCGCCAGCTATCGGTTGAAGCTTGGTATTGCAGGTTGCCTTGCGAGAATTGCACTTGGTGGGTGGCACTCACTGAGAACTGGCCAGGCAGGATGCCGTTCTGCCAGGTCTGCGCCACTTCCGTACGGAAGGAAACTTCGTTGCCGTAGGCCGTGGTGTAGCTGTTGGTGGCGTAAGCACGCACATAGTAGGTGGTGTTAGCTTCAAGATTGTTCATGTTTACCGTAAAGCTGCCCAAACCTGCGCCGTTGCTGCCATGGTCGCCTTCAATGGTCGGGTTGGATGTGGTGCTCCAACAGATGCCGCGCTCGGTAATCTCCATGCCGCCATCGTCACTAATGTCACCACCACAGGTGGCCCAAGTGGTGCCAATCTCAGAAGCAGCTGAGGTGGTCAGTGTGGGCACACCGTTCTTGGTGGAGAGCATTATCTGCTCGCCGTAGCCTGTTCCAGAGGTCGTCATGGCATAAGCACGCACATAATAGGTGGTGTTCATTTCCAGACCTTCAACCGCGCTGGTGAAGTTGCCCAAACCATAGCCGTCGGTGGTGTGCGGGTCATTGATGGTAGGGTTCTGCTGGGTGCTCCAGCACACGCCGCGCACCAAGACTCCACTATTGCCCGAGTCGGTCACCTCACCACCACAAGTCAAACCGTAAGTGGTGATATTGGTCGCTGATGAAGTGGTCACTATAGGCAAATCTATTGGGGTACCCAAAACAATGTTGACCGGCTCCGTCCTGTTGGAATAGTACATATAACCCCATCCGGGTCTCAATTCATCAATTCCTCCGAACCATCCAAATCCTGTTGCATATTCGGAATACCCCCAAAAAGATTGAATCACATCGTCATTCATGGGTACAAAATCTCCAAATGCAACCTCTAAATCTATAGACTCAGCATACGGATAGCCTATCCAGTTCCAGCCTGGACGCAATAAGATTGTAACTTCCTGGGCCTTCAAGCCCGTGCTTGCCGCCATCATGGCGAACAAGCTCACTAAAATGATAAATACTTTTTTCATAACGGATAATTTTAAGAATTGATATTTCAGAGTCCAAAAATACAAAAAAATAATACTTACAACAAATTTCCAAAAAAAGTTCGCTGCAGTAGGGAGTGGAGCACAATGTGATAGATAGTAAGATGTTGCATAGCTTATTTACAGTTAGCGAATGACGCATTCCTTCCGAGTAGCGACGC
>JAEEGK010016270.1_pt1 | contig 16374 bp, 9 predicted proteins | sample 8958771 | NCBI WGS metagenome assembly JAEEGK01 (sample SAMN16246547, study PRJNA631951) | gut metagenome | biome: gut microbiome; feature: rumen; material: SC-attached | host: Bos | place: Iran: Karaj | collected 2018-10 | reverse complement strand
TCCATGGGCGCCAGAAACACGGGTCTTTCTCCGAATTCTACGTTTCCTATCTTCATTTCGACGGCAAAGGTATAAAAAATCTGCGAATTATTTGGTTGTTTTTGGAAAAACCATTATCTTTGCAGCAAGTTTAACGTTAAATGTAACACTATGGAACAATTACTGCATTATGTGTGGAAGCACAAGATGTTCCCTTTGCGGGGAATGGAAACGAGCGACGGACAAGACGTCGAAGTGATTGACCCTGGACTGCACAACCGCAACGCAGGTCCAGACTTCTTCAATGCGAAAGTGAGAATCTGCAGGACTCTTTGGGTAGGAAACGTCGAGATTCACGACAAGTCGAGCGACTGGTATCTGCATGGACACGACAAGGACAAGAACTACGACAACGTGATCCTTCACGTGGCAGGCGTTATCGACGCAGAAGTCATGAACAGCAATGGGGAGTTTATCAAACAGATGCAGCTCGATGTGCCCGACTATGTCAGGGAACATTATGACGAACTGCTGAAGACTGACAGCTATCCGCCTTGCTACAAGGTGATTCCCGACCTGACGAGCCTGATGGTACATGCCTGGATGGCAGCCCTGCAGACAGAGCGTCTCGAGCAGAAGACGGAGGCTATCCGAAAGCGGGTAGAGCTCTGTAACGGTTCTTGGGAGGATGCCTACTTCGTCACCCTCGCAAGAAACTACGGCTTTGGCATCAATAACGACGCCTTTGAACTCTGGGCGCGTAATCTCCCACTTTCTGCTGTAGCCCACCATCGCGACGACCTCTTCCAGATAGAGGCGATCTTCATGGGACAAGCAGGTCTCCTCGAACTGGAGGCCATCCCAGAGTACTATCAGAAGGATGCCCTTAACGAGGGTTACTTCGCCAAGTTGCGCAATGAATACCTCTATCTGGCGCATAAGTTCTCGATGAAACCGATGGATTTTAAGATGTGGCACTTTCTCAGACTACGTCCGCAGAACTTCCCACATATCCGTATCTCCCAGCTGGCGAACCTCTATTATCAGCAGAAGGCCAGTCTGAGCCAGCTCGTCGGATGCGAGACCATCGAACAACTGAAACACGTGCTTTCATCGCATGTCACACCCTATTGGGAGACTCACTACACCTTCGGCTCTACCAGTTCGAAGAATGAGAAGCATCTGGGATACGGCTCGCTGAACCTGTTGATGATCAATACGGCCATTCCCATGCTTTTCGCCTATGGGCGTCATACCTCGAAGGAAGTGCTCTGCGATCGTGCCTTCGACTTCCTCGAACAGTTGAAGGCTGAGAACAACCACATCATCCGCATGTGGCAGCAAGTGGGATTATCCGTCACAACGGCAGGTGACTCCCAGGCGCTCATTCAGCTGAAACGTGAATACTGCGACAAAAGAGATTGCCTCCGCTGCCGCTTCGGATACGAATATTTAAAAAGGAAATAAAAATGGACCAAGAAGTATTTTACACGATGGCGCTGACGCGCTTGACGAATTTCAATTACCAGCAGGCGCTGGAGTTATACAAAATGGTTGGCAGTGCCCAGATGTTGTTTGAACACCGGAATGAGATCGGGGATATTATCAAGGATGCCTCGCCCCATCTGAAGGCGGCCCTTCAAGACTGGGATGATGCGATGAAACGGGCAGACTTTGAACTGAAATACATGCAGGAGCACGGCATCAGAGGCATTACACTCACTGACGATGACTACCCACAACGTCTCTGCGAATGTCCTGATGCACCACTCATACTCTATTATAAAGGGAATGCAGACCTGAATCAGGCTAAGGTTATCAGCATTGTGGGCACTCGTCATATCACGACCTACGGTCAGGACCTCGTCCGCCGTTTCGTCAGGGATCTGAAGAAATATTGTCCCCAGATGCTGATTGTCAGTGGTCTGGCCTATGGTGTGGATATCAATGCCCATCGCGAATCGTTGGCCAATGGCTATCCGACGGTGGGTGTGCTGGCGCATGGTCTCGACACCATCTATCCTTATCACCATCGCGATACTGCTGCGGAGATGCTGAATCATGGTGGACTATTGACGGAGTTCATGACCCAGACTAACTCAGATAAGCCCAATTTCGTGCGTCGTAATCGTATTGTGGCAGGTATGGCTGACAGTCTGATCCTCGTGGAAAGTGCCGCTAAAGGAGGTGGGTTGATTACGGCAGAGATTGCCCAGAGTTATGATCGCGCTGTCTTTGCCTTCCCAGGAAATGTAAATGCTGAGTTTTCAAAGGGTTGTAATAATCTGATACGCGACAATGGGGCTGGCCTGATCTCCAATGCCGACGACTTTGTCCGTGCGATGGGTTGGCAGGATGAGTGTCAAAGGCAACAAGCTCTCGCTGAAGGTATCGAGCGCAACCTCTTCCCTGATCTTTCCCCAGAAGAGCAACGGATTGTCAATCTTCTGCAGGAGACCAACGATCTGCAACTGAACATCCTCAGTGTCAAGACGTCCATCCCAATAGGTCAGTTGACTGCACTCCTTTTCCAACTCGAAATGAAGGGAGTCGTGAAGCCCCTCGCTGGTGGTATGTACCACTTATTGCTGTGAAATAATTATAATTCTTAATTCTTAATTCTTGATTCTTAATTAAATATAGTAACTTTGCAGCGATTTAATTAAATTGGAATTATGAAAATAGCTTTGATCGGCTACGGAAAGATGGGTAAGATGATCGAGCAGATTGCCATCAGCCGTGGTCATGAGATTGTGAGTATCATTGATATCGACAATCAGCAGGACTTCGACTCTGCGGAGTTTGCTTCGGCTGACGTGGCGATAGAGTTTACTGCTCCACAGGCGGCATACGGTAACTATCTGAAGGCCTGGGCCAAGGGTGTGAAGGTGGTCAGTGGTTCGACAGGTTGGATGAAGGAACATGGCGACGAGGTTCGCAAGGCCTGCAGCGAGGGTAAGACCCTCTTCTGGGCTTCTAACTTCTCGATAGGTGTGGCTATCTTCTCGGCTGTGAACCGTTATCTGGCGAAGATAATGAACCAGTTCCCCCAGTACGATGTAGAGATGGAGGAGACGCACCATGTACATAAGCTCGACCATCCAAGTGGTACAGCTATCACGCTGGCAGAAGAGATTGTTGAGAATATCGACCGTAAGGAGGCATGGGCTGAAGATACAACAGACAAGAAACTGTTACGTGTGGATCATATCCGTCGTGGAGAAGTGCCAGGCATTCATACGATCCGTTATGATTCGGATGCCGATCTGATTACCATCACCCATGATGCCCACTCGCGTAAGGGATTTGCTTTAGGAGCCGTCTTAGCCGCAGAGTATACCAAGGATCATCAGGGACTGTTGACCATCTCTGATATGTTTAAATTCTAAAATATTGCACTAAAGAGGTTAATTCTTCAAGTCTGACGCAACTTACGTCTAATGATGAAGCGTCAAAAACGTGATTAATCAGAAATTCAGAAAGAATGGAGAAAAAGAAAGAATTCAATCCCAAAGTGCAGTGGGCCAAGTTCATTGCAGTATTGGTGCTCTATCTGCTCTTCCTCTATTGGGTTAAGAGTTGGTGGGGACTGCTCGTTATTCCGTTTATCTTCGATGTCTATATTACGAAGAAGATCAAGTGGCAGTGGTGGAAAGAGGCCGAGAAGCCAGTGAAGTTCGTGATGTCGTGGGTCGATGCCTTGGTATTTGCCCTCGTAGCTGTATACTTCATCAACCAGTTCTTCTTCCAGAATTACGTGATTCCATCGAGTTCGCTGGAGAAATCGCTGCTGACGGGTGATTATCTCTTCGTGTCGAAGGTAAGCTATGGTCCACGTATCCCACAGACCCCGCTGACGATGCCATTGACTCAGCATACACTGCCCGTTGTGGAGTGTAAGAGTTATCTGGAATGGCCCCATTGGGACTATCGTCGTGTGAAGGGTTTGGGTCCTATCCAGTTGAATGATATCGTGGTATTCAACTATCCTGCTGGCGACACACTTTGTTCAGCACCCCAGTATCAGGCCTTCGACTATTACCAGATGTGCTATGGTATTGGCTATCAGTTGTATCCGAACCGTCCGAATCCTGATTCCCTCTCAGCAGACCTGCGATTCAAGTACTTTGATGCCATCTACGAGGCTGGGCGCCAGGCCGTCAGACAGAATCAGGTGGAGTATGGTGAGATTATCACACGCCCTGCCGACCGTAGGGAGAACTATGTGAAGCGCTGTGTGGGACTGCCTGGACAGACTTTGCAGATCAAGAACCGTATCGTATATCTCGATGGCAAGGCCAATAAAGAGCCTGAGAACGTGCAGTATACCTATTATGTCAGGCTGAAGCAGTCGCTGCCTGAGGAACTGATGGAGGAGCTGGGTATCTCGATGGAGGACCTGACAAGCCTGAACACCGTGGGTTATCTGCCGTTGACGAAGCATGCCGTAGAGGTATTGCAGGGTAGGAAGGACCTTGTGGAGAGCATCAGGCTGAACACGGATGCCAACGAACTGGAGATCTATCCGTTGAACGGCAATAAGCATTGGACGAGAGATAATTACGGCCCTGTCTGGATTCCGAAGAAGGGTGAGAAGATAGCCCTGACGATGGACAATATTGCCATCTACGAGCGCCCCATCAAGGTGTATGAGGGTAACGACCTGGAGATCAAGGACGGTAAAATCCTTATCAATGGTCAGGAGGCGAAGGAGTACACCTTCAAGATGGACTACTACTGGATGATGGGTGACAACCGCCATAATTCGGCAGACAGCCGCTACTGGGGTTTCGTGCCTGAAGACCATATTGTAGGCAAGCCTATCTTCATCTGGTGGTCGAGCGATCCTGATCGTCATGGCATCAGTGGTATCCGCTGGAGTCGCTTAGGACGGATAGTGGATAATATAAAATAAGATGCAAAACATCTTGCTGAGTACAACCTATTTCGGCCCGGTACAGTGGTATCAGAAACTGTATCGGGCCGAACATGTGGAGATAGAGCAGTGGGAGAGTTTCCAGAAGCAGACCTACAGAAATCGTTGTCTCATCGCCACGACCCAAGGGGTACAGGTACTGACGGTGCCGATTGTCCGTGGAGAGTCGCCGCTTATCAAGGATATCCGCATCAGCGATCATGGCAACTGGCGCCATCTGCACTGGAACGCACTCCAGAGTGCCTACGGCGATTCACCTTTTTTTGACTATTTCCAGGACGATATCAAACCGTTCTTCGAGAAAAAGTGGGAATATCTATTGGATTTCAATGAAGCTATCCGTGTCAAAATGTGCGAACTCATCGACATTCAGCCCAAAGTTACTTTTACTGAGGAGTTTACAGTTTACAGTTTACAGTTTACAGATGATTTGCTGGCAAGTCCCTCTTTTTCCGCTAAGGAAGCAGCAGAGTTACCATCTGTAAACTGTAAACCGTCAACTGTCAACAAATCCCAGGATTTCCGCTCGGCTATCAATCCCAAGCACCCTGTGGAGGATCCGGATTTCACAGCAAAACCTTATTATCAGGTATATCAGCAGAAACACGGATTTCTGCCGAACCTTTCCATCCTCGATCTGTTGTTTAACATGGGAAGGGAAGGCATTTTCTTCCTCTGAAACATGAAATGAGACATATTTGAAACATTTCCTGCTTATTTTGTTGGATGTTTCATGAATATTGTCTATCTTTGCAGCGTCTAAAACTAACGTATCGCTAACTTGCAATGAGAAAATTTAACCTGTTATTAGTTTGTTTGTCGTCATGTCTCATGGGTTGGGGCCAGACACAACATTTCTATACTGCTGATCAACTGTCGAGTAATCAGATTACTGAGATCACCCAGGATGTCGCTGGTTATATCTGGGTTGGTACAGAGTACGGACTGAACAAGTACGACGGTTATCGTTTTAACAACTATCTGCACGATAAGAATAATCCAGCCTCCATCAATAGCAACAATGTTGTTTCGCTGTTCGTCGACAGCAGGGGTACACTTTGGGCAGGCTGTGGAGCAGGTCTTTGCTACTATAATAGAGCTAACGATGACTTTGTGAGGCTTCAGTTCCCTAATAAGCGTCCCGTTCGTGTGAACGATATGATCCAGGAGGATGACAACCACCTGCTGGTGGGTACGGCGGGCTATGGTTTGTTCCGTGTTGACCTGAACACCCAAAGGGTAGACTCTGTGCATAACTATGCCAAGCCTGACGACAATGATTATTTCAGTCATATTCTTATCGATGAAAAGGGTAATTTCTGGAAAGCAGGCTCTACGCCTATTGTCTCCATCAGACAGAATAATAGAAGTCATACAATCCAGACCCTGGAGTCACCCTTCGGTACAGTGACCGATTTCATCAATTACGAAGGGGGTGTGCTTATGGTGTGCAGAAAAGGACTGGCTTACTATCGGGACGACAGGCTGCAGACCGATTTTATAGATACCAGTATTTTGGACAGTGAGAATATGCAGTTGCGAAGTGCGCTGCTCGACAATGCAGGTAATCTCTTTATCGGAACCTTGGGTCAGGGTCTTTGCTGGGTTCCGAAAGGAACCAGGCTGCTGCTGAGATATGATTATACCAGCGGTTCCTTCGATTTGAACACGTCGAATGTCTGGGCACTCTTTGAAGACAATCAGGATAATCTGTGGGTGGGATGTCTGAAGCGAGGATTGCTGATGCTACCTCAGCATGAGCCCCAGTTTACCACGTGGGGATTCTCGGCTCAGAATGTCAGCATTGGCGGTTCGGTGACTTCGGTTTGCCAGGGAGATAACGGTATGACGTGGTGCGCTGTGCAGAACAACGGCATCTATGGCTTTGACGCCAATGGCAGAATCGTCAGTCATCCGGCCTCCCCGTCCAATACCTATTCCATCTATCGCGACAAACAAGGGCAGTACTGGATAGGTTCCAGTAAAGGACTCTATTCCTATAATCCGTTGACGGGGGCTTATAAGAAAGAAGTGGACTTTGACAGCGATTATATCAACGTGATGGTCGATGACGGAAATGGACATCTCTATTTTTCGACCTATTCCAAGGGATTCTGTTCTTATGACCTGAAGACGAAGGAGTTGCGTAATTTCAATATGCAACAGACAGATGAGGAACGAGGACGTGTACATAACAACTGGGTCATGTCGCTGTTGCTCGACAGCAAAGGCCTGTTGTGGATTGGTACATCGTCGAATCTCTGCTGTTACGATCCGAAGGCCGACAACTTCCGTCCCTATGGGTGGGAAGTGCTGTTGGAAGGATCATCAGTGACAGCCTTGTATGAGAACCATCAGCATCAGGTGCTGATAGGAACAGACAAGGGACTCTATCTCTATGACAATCAGACTCGCGATGCGAAACCATATCCAAAGGCAGAGGCTTTGAAGGACAAGGTGGTGTGTGGTATCATGCAGGACAACTTTGGTGATCTCTGGTGTAGTACCTCGGTAGGGATCTGGCAGTATCAGACTGCCAGCCAGCGGTTTATCGCCCATGTCTATGGCAATGGGCTGACGACACGCGAATATGTTTTGGGTATAGCCATGCAGACAGCTGACGGTAACATCTATTTCGGTGTGAGCGACGGTATTACTTCGTTTCAGCCAGCTGCTTTACGTCAGAGCAAACCTCATCAAGGCGAAGTACATCTGACGGGTTTGTTTATCGGCGGTAACTCTGTGAATTGCAATACCTTGTCGGATGACGAGCGTGTAATCCTTCAACCATTGGATGAGAGTGACCGTATCTCGTTGTCGTATCTTGACAACTCGATCATCATGGAGTTCTCATTGTTGAATTTCACAAACGTGGAGAATGTGGTCTATGAGTATCGTCTGAATGGCAGCAAGGAATGGTCACAGACAGTTGCAGGTCGTAACCGTATTCCTTTTACCCATTTACAGCCAGGTTCTTATGTGCTGGAGGTAAGAGCTTATGACAATGGTGTCTATACCAAACCAAAGGTCTATCGTATTATTGTACGTGCACCCTGGTATCGTTCCTCGTGGGCATACCTTATATATATAATAGGTATACTGACCGTCTTCGGATTCTCATTATGGTTCTATATCCGACGTCGGAAGCAGGAACTCGAAGAGGAGAAGATGAAGTTCCTCATCAATGCTACCCATGACATCCGCTCACCGCTGACACTGATCATGAGTCCGCTTCATAAATTGCTGAAACGTGATCTTGACAGTGATGTGAAGTCGGATCTGAAAACCATCGAGCACAATGCCCAGCGAGTTCAGAACCTTGTCAACCAGATACTCGACATCCGTAAGATTGACAAGCAGCAGATGAAACTGCAGTGTCAGGAGACGGATATGGTGCAGTATGTGGGTAATATCCTGAAATCGTATGAGTATACGGCCAAGGAACGCGGTATGACCTTCAGGTATGTGCCTACAGTGGACAAACTGATGGTTTGGCTGGATCGTAATGCTCTCGACAAGGTGGTGGACAACCTGTTGTCGAATGCGTTCAAATATACCTATGATGGTGGCGACATCGAGGTTCGTGTGGAAGAGGGTGATCATCAGAACGCTATTCTGCGAGTCATTGACAGCGGTATGGGTATCAAAGGCGATGTGCATAAGATATTCGACCGTTTCTACCAGTCGAGTGCGACACGCTCCCTGCATATCGAAGGAACTGGTATTGGCCTTAACCTTTGTAAGATGATGGTGGAAATGCATCATGGTACCATCGAGGCTGCCAATCGCGAGGATTCTCAAGGCAGTGTCTTTACCGTGAGCCTGCCATTGGGTATGGCCCATCTGACCAAGGAAGAGCTGCTGATAGCCGATGAGCGTGAAAAAGTGGCGAAGCCCAAATCGATGTCTAACTACAAAGTGCTCGTGGTGGATGATGATGTCGAAATCGGCGAATATATCACTCAGGAACTGGGGACCTACTACCGTATTACCGCTGTTACCAATGCTCGTGAGGCTCTGCGTCTGCTCTTAGCAACGGAATCGGAGAAACAGTTCGATCTGGTGGTCAGCGACGTGATGATGCCTGAGATGGACGGCTTCACCATGCTACGTATGATCAAGACGAACATGAACATCAGCCATATCCCTGTGGTGATGCTGACATCCAAGTCGGATGTGGCCAATCGTCTGGAAGGTCTTGAGAAGGGTGCTGACGCTTTCCTCGCTAAACCTTTCGACATGGATGAGCTCCATGTGACAATCAACAATCTTATCAGCAAGAACCTGCGTCTGAAGGGTAAGTACTCTGGAACCCAGCAGCAAAAAGACAAGGTGGTAGAGACAAAAGTGAAAGGCAATGACGAGATGCTGATGGAACGTATCATGAAGGTGGTGAACGAGCATATGTCGGACAGCGACTTCAATGTGGAGGTGCTGACAAAGGAGGTGGGCATCAGTCGTGCCCAGTTACATCGTAAAATGAAAGAAATGACGGGTCTGCCTGTCAGCGAATTCATCAGAAATATCCGACTTGAGCAGGCCGTGAGGCTGTTAAAGGAACAAAAAATTAACGTAACGCAAGTTGCATATTCTGTCGGATTCAGTAATCTTGCACACTTCTCAACGGTGTTCAGAAAGCAATTTGGGGTATCTCCATCCGAATATATTGAGCAAAAAACATAGGTTGAAACAAAAATGAAACGATACGAAACATACGTGGAAGCCTCGAAACGAAAATCTGCCTATCTTTGCGGCAGATTTTTTTATTAATTTTAATTTATTATTAACTAACAAAACCAAACGTATGAGTTTCAAAGCAAAGAAGACAGCCTTGTACATTGGATTATGCTTTCTCGGCGTAATCAGTGCACAGCAGGCTTCGGCAGCTACAGAATCTGTAGCTTCCGTACAGCAAACGCAGCAGGCAACTGGTCATGTAGAAGACTCTCAGGGTCCGCTGATCGGTGCCACGGTCATGGAAAAGGGTACCAACAATGGAACAGTTACTGACTTCGAAGGTAACTTCACCCTTAATGTTAAGCCGGGTGCAACACTCGTTATCTCTTATGTCGGCTACGAGTCGCAGGAAGTTAAGGCAGGCAACAACGTACACGTGAACCTTAAAGAAGATGGACACGTAGTCAACGAGGTGGTGGTTATCGGTTATGGTACCCAGCGCCGTGAGGCCGTTACTGGTTCTGTAGCAAATATCGGTGGTGAGAAACTGAATCAGATTGCAGCTACCAACGCTGCTCAGGCTCTTCAGGGTCGTGTTGCCGGTGTGCTTATGACACAGACCAGTTCAAAGCCAGGTGCCGAGATGCAGATCCGTATTCGTGGTCAGCGCTCTCTGAGTGCAAGTAACGACCCGCTGATCGTGCTCGATGGTATCCCCTTCATGGGACAGCTTTCTGATATCAACCCCGCCGACATCAAGTCGATGGATATTCTGAAGGATGCCTCTGCAACCGCTATCTACGGTTCCCGTGGTGCCAACGGTGTGATCATCATCACAACTGTCAAGGGTAGCCAGGGCACTCCTGCTAAGGTAACCTATAATGGTTATGTCAGCTTTAAGAAAGTGTTCAAGAAGTATCCTATGATGGACGGTTCTACCTTCTCTAAGATGCGTCAGTATGCCGGATTGTATCAGAACTCACTTGATGAGAACGAGAGCACCAATACCGACTGGCAAGATCTGTACTATCAAACGGGTATCAGTCATAACCACGATATTAGTGTAGCTGGCGGTACCAATGGTGGTAGCTACAGCTTCGGTGCTGGTTACTATAAGGACGAGTCTGTCGTTCCTACTGAGGGTTACGACCGTGTCTCTGTTCGTGGTAACTTCGATCAGATGGTAGGCAAGTGGTTCCGTTTCGGTCTGAGCACCAACAACAGCTATCGCAAGACACAGGGTGTGAACAATATGTATGCAGTTCTGTGTGCATCTCCTCTGTCAAGTCCTTATGATGCTAATGGCAATCTGAAGCGTTACAACACACTGCCTGCCGACGATCAGGTGGTTATTACCAAGGAGACAGTTGAGCGCGACAAGGATGTATGGCTGAGTGAAAACAAGGGTATCGGCTCTTACAACACACTGTTTGGTGAGGTTAAGTGCCCGTGGGTTGAGGGTCTGAGTTACCGTATCAACATCGGTCTGAACTTCCGTTCTTCTAAGCAGGGTAATTTCACAGGTACTGGTGTTAACAATAAGGATGCCAATGCAGTGAACAGTGGTTCTGTTTATGAGAATCAGACTCGTAACTGGGCTGTTGAGAACCTGCTGACATATGACCACGCATTTGGTAAGCACAACCTGAACTTGGTAGCCATGTACTCTGCTGAGCAGACTACTTACGAGCAGAGTGGTGGTTCTGCACAGGATATTCCTGCCGACTATTTCCAGTACTACGCACTCGACAAGGCCACAGGTCAGGCTAACCTCACAGGCTACAATTATTGGCAGAGCGGTCTTGTCTCTTGGATGGGTCGTGCCATGTACTCTTATGATAATAAGTATATGCTCTCTGTAGCTGTTCGTTCTGATGCTTCTTCTCGTCTGGCCGATGGTCATAAGTGGCATACCTATCCTGCTGTTTCTGCAGGTTGGAACATTGCCCGCGAGAACTTCATGGAGAATGCAACTTGGATTGACAACCTGAAGCTGCGTGTAGGTTATGGTGAGACCTCTAACCAGGCCATCAACCCCTATTCTACACTCGGTGGTCTGGCTACCCGCAACTATAACTTCGGTAACGGAACCAACTATATGGCTGGTTACTATGTAAACGCACTGCCTAACCCCGAACTGGGATGGGAGTACTCTAAGACCTGGAACTTCGGTCTCGACTTCTCATTCTTCAATGGTCGCCTCTCTGGATCATTCGAGTATTATACTCAGAAAACCAGTGACATTTTGCTCGATGTGTCTCTGCCTTCAACTTCAGGTGTAAGCAGCTATACCGGTAACATCGGTAAGACAGAAAACAAGGGTTGGGAGTTCACCTTGAACGGCATCATCATTGACAATAAGAATGGTTGGAACTGGGAGGCTGGTATCAACCTCTATGCAAACCGCAACAAGTTGACAGAGCTGGCTTCTGGTGAGGATCGCGATGAGGGTAACCGCTGGTTCGTTGGCTATCCTATCGACGTCATCTATGACTATGAGTACGAAGGTCTCTACCAGGCTGGTGAAGAGGCTGCCATGAACATCCTTGAGCCCGGTGGTAACATTGGTATGATTAAGGTGAAGTACACTGGCGACTATGATGCCAACGGCTTGCCTACCCGTCAGATTGGTCCTGAGGATCGTCAGATCATCAGCATGGAGCCCAAGCTCATGGGAGGTTTCAACACCACAGTCGGTTACAAGGGCTTTGACCTGACTGTGATTGGTGCCTTCCAGATTGGTGGTAAGCTGATTTCTGCCATCCATGCTGCTAATGGTTATCTGAATATGTTGACTGGTCGTCGTAACAACATCGACATAGACTACTGGACTCCAGACAACACTGGTGCCAAGTATCCGAAACCCGGTGGTATGCAGAGTGGTGATAATCCCAAGTATGGTAATACCCTTGGTTATTTCGATGCTGGCTACCTGAAGGTTCGTGCCATCACACTCGGTTACAACTTCGACAACCTGAAGGCTGTCAAGGATTTCGGTATCAGCCGCCTGCGCCTCTATGCAACGGTTCAGAATCCGTTCGTACTCTTCTCACCGTTTAACAACGAGAGCGGCCTCGATCCTGAGACCAACTCCTGGGCAAATGAGAATACAGCTGTTGGTTTCAGCGAGTACTCTGGCAAGCACAAGATGCCTATCGTAGGTTATAACACACCTTCAACCCGCAACTTCCTGTTCGGTCTTAACGTGACGTTCTAAAGGTAAAAATGTTAAAAAGAAATGATTATGAAAACTAAGAGTATCAAATATATTCTCGCTGCGGGTCTCGTATGCTGTGGTCTTTCCACAACGATGACCTCCTGCAATGATGTGCTTGACGAGCAGCCCCGTAGCCAGTTCGACCCTACGTTCTTTACCGATCCGAAGGGTATCGAGGGCGGTCTGACATCGCTCTATGCTCACCTGCGCTATTTCTATGGCAACGGTTACTATCTGAACACTTTGGAGACTGGTACCGACGAGTATACCTATGCACAGTCTGCTGATGGTAACTTCAAGGATGCCGACCTCTCTGGTGTTGGTTCTGTTACTCCTACCAGTACTGTTGCTGGTGGTGCATGGGGTACCCTGTTTGCCAATATCAATACCGCCAGTGGTGTGATTGAGAATGGTGAGGCTGCTGGTATCTCACCCGCCTTGCTCGCTGAAGCTTATTTCTTCCGCGCTTTCGACTACTTCATCCTGGTACAGACCTATGGTGGTGTGCCCCTGGATCTGGGTGCCGGCGAACTGAAGTTCAACTCTTCTACAGCTCGTACTTCTGTACGTAATACTGTTCCTGAGGTTTATACCAAGTGTATCTTCCCCGATCTGGAGAAGGCTCTCAACGATCTGCCCGAGAATCCCCGTCTCACAGGTACTGCAACCAAGAACTTGGCTCGTCTGTTTCTTTCAAAGGCTTACCTGACCTATGCATGGTGGCTGGAGAACCCGAATAACATTCCTACCTATCCTGAGTGTTCTCGTGATGCCAGCCAGGCTCAGAGCTACTTCAAAAAGGCTTACGATATGGCTAAGGCTGCCATTGACAACCCTGGTCCTTATGCACTGCAGCCCACATTCTATGATGTCAACGTAGCTACCAACGACCGTAACGCTGAGATCATGCTCTATGCTGATCACGATGAGGACGAGAAGTTTGGTAACGGTGGTACTGGTTATGGTTGGGGTAGCGGTGGCTCTCCTGAGAACTTCGCTTACTGGATGGAGACCTGGAACTACACTGAGATGGTAGCCAAGGCTGCTTCTGGCGCTATGATCAACCCCGTTCAGCGTGAGGCCGTTCAGGGTCTCGGACGCCCTTGGACCCGTATGGCTACTGTTGCTGATGCCTTTATGAAGGGTGGTGTTTGGGAAGATGACGTTAAGGCCATCGACTCACGTTACGATGCTACCTTCACGCTGAGCTACTTCACCAACTGGGATAAGGCAGGTAATACTGAGCCTTACGTAACTGGTGCCAACGGTTCACAGATTAAGCCCGGTGAGAGCTATTTCAGCTGGGTTCCTGAGAGCGAGGATAGCAAGATCAACTATACAGGTGCCGATGGTAAGCTTGGCTTCGGTGAGATGCCTGGACACGATGACTTCGTAGTTGCTGTTAACCACATCAGCCGTAAGAAGTACCCCATCAACTGGAAGCTCGGTATCTATCGTACCGATAACGCCGGTGGTCTCGGTTCTAAGGTGAACGGTGGTAGCCCCCGTCCTTGGAATGTGGCTAAGTTCTCTGAGTTCTATCTCATCGCTGCTGAGGCAGCTGTGAAACTCGGTGACAATGACAATGCCAAGAAGTATGTCAACGTACTCCGTGCCCGTGCCGGTAAGCAGACCTACTGCGTAAATAAGAGAGCTCCTCAGACAGCTGACTTCAGCGCTGAGATGGTTGCTGCAACACCTGCAACGATCACCATCGACTTCATTCTCGACGAGCGTAGCCGTGAGTTCTGGGGTGAGGGATACCGTTGGTTCGACCTCGTTCGTACCCAGAAGTGGACTGAGCGTGCAAGTGTTTACCACATCGCTGGTTCAGGTTACACCGACAAGGATCTTGAGGAGGTTCATCGCGACATCCCCGTTAACTATTACATCCGTCCGATTCCACAGGGTCAGCTTGACGGAATGGAGATGACAGCTGAGGAGAAAGCTGCATATCAGAATCCCGCATATAGGAATTAATTAGTTAGGTAAAAAGATTCTCTTTCTGGAGCACTGGTTGTCGTCATGACGACCAGTGTTTTTTTTGATGGTTGTTTACCATTTGTCGCGGGTATGGATGTCGTCGCCCCAGCGATGATCCTTGGGGAAAGGTTGGCCTCCCCAGGCCTTGACTTGTGTCCAGGGTTGTGCTTCATCTGTCCAGAAAGGATGATCGGCAGGCAGCCCGAGTGGCATAAAGGCCAGACTGGTCATGTAGAGCGAGCCGTTATTGGTGTACCAGTCGGCCGTCTCAGGCTGTGAACCACAAAAGCCGATAGTCAGGTAGCCGGCATCATTGAAGTTCTGCTGGAAATCGAACATCCTGTGCAATACCTTCGTCAAGGCAGCGCGCACCTGCCCGTTGGAAAGGTCACTGGGCAGGGTCTGATACCAGGCCATGAGAGCGAGGGGCTGCATGGCTGCCATGCGATACGGAGTGCTGCGGCCAATCACAGGGAAGGTGCCTTCAGGCGAGATGAATCGTTCGAGGATGATGGCGAACTTTTGGGCACGTTTCAGGGCACGGTCATGATACTTCTGGTAGTCGAGGCGTGAGTTGTACTTTGAGTCGACCATCGCTTGGAGCGTTTCCAGATACATGGCGTGGAAGACGTAGCTCGAGTAGTAGTCGAAAGCGAAGACAGGGCCGTCTGCATACCACCCGTCGCCAACATACCATTCCTCTACCTTTCTGCATGCGGTATTCACACGGAACTCATCAAACGGAGCGCCGGCCTTTGCCAACAGACTCTCAATGGTCGATGAGAAGAGGAACCAGTTGGTATAAGGAGGATCGATCTTACGCATGCCCTGGAACTCTTTGATATAACGCTGTTTGGTAACATCGTCGAGCGGCATCCATAAAGTGTCCCAGGCACGCAGGAACGACTCGGCAATATAGGCTGCGTCAACGAGGTTCTGACCAGCCTTGCCCCAACAGAGATAGTCGGGAGAATCAGGATCTACCGAGTTCTTATAGGCGGCGAGTGCCCACTCACGGAGCTGTCGGCGCTGTTGTCCTTCTGCCGTATCGTCATCGGGCAGGGTCAGCCAAGGGGCAATACCAGCCATCAGACGTCCGAAGGTCTCCATATAGATCACGGAACGGTCACGGTTGTCAAACGAGGGTGAGAACTCTGTCTTCATGTTCTTCTGCAACTCACCCTTGGCCATGTTTTCCAGCACAGGCTGGGCCATCTTGTAGGCTAACGAACACCAGTATTCACGGTCAGTCTGTTGTGGCTGTTTGGCTTTCTTGGCTGCATGCAGAGGCAGAAGCAGCGTAAGGGCTGCAATGATGAGGATTGTTCTTTTCATTGAATAGTATATTTGATTCTGTTGTTTGTTTTTGTCGATTTGATCGAGAGGATGATGCGGTACATCTTGGGGCCCCACATGCCTTGGAGCAGCGGGTCCAGTTGATTGCTGATATCTTCTACGGTGGGTTCCAGTTGTGAGGGGTTGTAGTTCAGTCGATGATGTCCCAGTATAATAGCGCCACTCTGTATTTCGGGTTTCATGATAGTCATGAACATCAGTCTTGCAGGTTGGTGATAAGCTGTTA
>JAEEGK010016269.1_pt1 | contig 16375 bp, 15 predicted proteins | sample 8958771 | NCBI WGS metagenome assembly JAEEGK01 (sample SAMN16246547, study PRJNA631951) | gut metagenome | biome: gut microbiome; feature: rumen; material: SC-attached | host: Bos | place: Iran: Karaj | collected 2018-10 | reverse complement strand
AGGCTTAAATCAGAAACTTTTTTAAATCAATAAACAATTAATAATTAATCACGCTGTAAGGCATCATTATTTATTATAACACAATGTCCCGTTGGTAACAACCAGCGGGGCTTTTTTGTCTATTTAATTCTATTTAATAATATGCTTGTGTCCTTGGTAGATATATATACCAGGATGTTGGGGCTTCTCAGATAATTGGATGCCTTCAAGTGAATACCAAAAAGAATTTTTAGACTCATTGTTTCTGATTTCTTCTATTCCATCTGCAAGAGAGGGCATCTGGATTGTCAACGTACGGTCGTTTACAATATTGTACTTATCATTTTCAGATGGATAATCACCAAGAATACTTTTCATGGAGAGGCTGATATTCTCAATAATCTCTGCATTGCTAAAATTGTGTTGCTTCATATAATACAGAAGGTCTTCAAAGATCTGAACAGCTTCTTCTGATTCAGGGTTCTGAGGTTCATTGCCTTCGGCATGGATAGTGAATGAATTTGACAAAGCCTGTGAAATGACATTAATCATTAGGTTGTTACTTCCAAATTCTTCATCATCATCATATTCAACGCCAATTTTCTCTGCTAACCACTTTTGAGTCCAGTTCTTGACAGATTCCTTCAGACGTTCTTTAGCATATGATGGGAAATCAGGATATCCGCTGAGAGCTGTCAAGGATTTTGTTGTAACGGAAAGCTTGGAGAAAGTGTCATCGAAAGTCAATATTCTATAATCGCATGGGTAGGAGATCGGTGACCCTGTGCATATATCATACAGTTCTCTTCCAGAAGCATCGATATAACGTGTGATGTCAGATGTGTGTGAATGTCCTGACAGTACAACCTTGATACCAGCTTGCATGAATTTCTCACGGATATCAGGATAATCAGTGGGAATAGAAAGCTCGAAGATATTATTCTGATAATAATAATGTGGCATGAGCATATGGTGCATCATGACTAACACTTGATTGCCCTTTGCCTGAACAGCTTTTGCTTTCTCACAAACCCAATCTATACTACCTTCCCTAAATGTGCACCAAATGCCAGAATCTATACAGATAACGGTTAGTCCTGGGAAAGGCTCTACCATGTAATTAAGAGTTGAGCCGTACCTATCGGTGTCAGCCCCATAACCATAGTCTACATATAGCTTTTCGAAGCCATCATTGTCGATGGTTTCTGCAACTGTACAAGTGTCATTCTGATACTTGAGTGCATGTTGCATCCAACCTCTGTCATGGTTACCCGGAATAACATAAACGGGTATTTTCGCCTGTTTGAATTTTGTCAACTTATTTAATACGAAATCATGACTTTCCACTTCGCTGTCTTTTGTCAGGTCTCCAACGATGAGGAGCAGATCTGGTTTTTCAAGAATAATTCTGTTTATGATAGCATCAAATATAGGAACACTCAAGTCTACCATCGACTTGCTGGTCTTCAGATACTCCTGCCATTCCTTATTGTTTTCATTATCAAGCAGTGTTGGAGCCATAACATGTATGTCAGCAAGAACACATATTTTTTTGTTAGCAGCACGAATTACTGTGCTTAAAAAGCACAGAGTCAGCACCATGCTGGTAAAAATAGTAATTCTAGCTAGTTTCATGAATGTTCAATCGTCTTTTGTCGTGGCAAAGTTACAGTTTTTTTCTGAATAACCATACTTTCTAGATATTTTTTTGTGAAATTATACCTTTGTTTTTGCTGATTGTCGAGAAATCTTTGTAACTTTGTGCCGAAAAACCATGTATCTCATCCTAAAAGGATGGTTCTAAAGACAAGATGAGGAGTGGTGCCGGTACTCAGATGTCGCTGAAAGTCAGTGCAATATGAATACTGTACTTGATGGAACAGAAACTATTTTTCACCGTAATCAGAGGAGCGGTGTCCCCCTTCTTTGTCTTGTCTTAATTCGTCAATAATGATGCAAACAGACAAAATTCATTGGTTTCCGATGCGTGTCACGTATTCGCGTGAGATGCTTGCTAAGGATTATCTCGATACGATAGGAATTGAGAGTTTTATTCCGATGCATTATGAACCGATTAAAGGGAAGCATCCTCGTCATCGTGAGTTGAAACCAGCTATCCGTAATTTGATCTTTGTGCATTCAAGCCAACAGGTGATAACTGAGCTCAAGATGACAAAAAAGGAACTGCAGCCATTACGATACATCATGCATCCTGTCTATGACGATGATAACAATTTCATGCGTCATGACATCCTGACTATACCAGACAAGCAAATGGATAACTTTATCAGGGTGGCATCAGTTTTGGATGATCGTGTCTTCTATATGGAAAATCTTACGTTTGCTGGCAAACCAGGACAAAAAGTGAAGGTGATAGAAGGCGATTTTGCTGGTGTTGAAGGAACTATCAAGCGTGTGAAGAAAAACAAATGTGTCGTAGTTCAAGTAGAGAATGTCGCAGCTGTAGCAATTGCTTTCCTGCCTGCAGCATTCTTATTACCTTTGAGTGATGATCAACAACAAGAATAATTATTTCTACCGAAAAGATATGGACGAACAGAACAACAGTCTCCAGCAATCACAGGAGCAAAAAACCAATTCAGAGAAAATTCTGTCTGCAATCAAGAAGCATAAGCGGCTTTATTATAAAACGCTTCCCATTGCTTTTATCGCAGCTTGTCTTATTACGTTGGGAATGCCCAACTATTATAAGTGCGAAGTAACCCTGGCACCAGAGACAGGAAGTGGTAGCAGTTTCAGCGGCCTCGCTTCGTTGGCCAGTAGTTTTGGCTTCAACATTGGAAGCAGTTCCAATAAGTCTGGTGATGCCATAACGCCAAACCTATATCCTGATCTGATGCGTTCTGTGGATTTCAGGACTTCCATGTTCAATGTCAAGGTTAAGATGGAAAACGATGATCGTGTGATGACCTACTATGACTACTTAGACAATGAACAAAAGTCTCCTTGGTGGACAACGGGTCTGAAAGCATTCTTTGGCCTGTTTAGGTCAAACGATGAGAACCAGAAAGCAGAACAGAAAGATACGGTTAACAATTTCCGTCTGACACCTGCCCAGCAAAGTATTGCTAATGCCGTAGCAGGTAGCATTGAGTGCAAAATCGACAAGAAGACTGATGTGATTTCAATTGTGGTGACCGATCAGGATCCTCTGGTTGCTGCAACGATTGCCGACTCCGTCAAGGAGCGTCTGCAATATTTTCTCACAGAATACAGGACGAAGAAGGCACGTCATGATTTAGCCTATATCGAGACACTCTATAAAGATGCCAGGAAAAATTATGACCGCGCTTGCGAAATCTATGCTGATTTCATGGATGCCAATCAGGATCTGGTATTGGAATCTGTAAGATTGAAGCAGACGAAGCTCGAAAACGAAATGCAGCTTCAGTATAACAACTATAACGCCATTGGTGCCCAGCTTTTGGCAGCCAAAGCAAAAGTTCAAGAAGAGACACCCGCTTTTACGACTCTTCAGAGTGCAACGGTACCTCTGCGTAAGGCAGGTCCCAAGCGCAGTCGAATTGTATTCATCTTTGTGCTGCTGGTATTGCTCTGTACAACAGGATGGATTCTGCATCAAGAAGGTGAATTGATGTTCTTGTTAGGACTCGACAAGAAAAAGAAAGAGCTAACAAATGCCTGAAATGAACGACACAGGTAGAAATATGTACGAATTGGCGGGAAAGCTTTTCCCCATCTGTCGTAGCATCACGGGCAACGGCTTTCGTCAGTCGTTGGAGATGATACGGGAGATTGTACCAGAGATACAGGTATTTGAGGTTCCTTCAGGAACTGCTGTCTATGACTGGACTGTACCCAAGGAATGGAACATCCGAGGGGGCTGGATCAAGAACATGCAGGGGGAGACGATTATTGATTTCAACGATTGTAATCTGCATGTAATGGGTTATTCAATACCGATTCATCAGACACTCAGTCGTGAGGAATTGTCAGAGCACGTCTATACGCAGCCTGAACAGCCAGAGTGGATACCATATGTTACCTCGTACTATAAGGAGCGTTGGGGTTTCTGCATGAGTGAACGTCAGAAACAGGCTTTGACTGATGCAGAATATGAGGTGTATATTGACAGTACCTTAGAAGATGGTTTTCTGACTTATGGAGAACTGGTCTTGCCAGGTGAGACTGATGATGAGATCTTCTTCTCAACCTATCTTTGTCATCCCTCAATGGCGAATAACGAACTGTCTGGTCCCTGTGTACAGACAGAATTGATCAAGTATCTGAAGTCTCTGTCTCATCGCAGATATACTTACCGATTTGTCTTTATTCCTGAGACCATAGGTTCAATTACATATCTCAGTAGGAATCTGGAGGCACTTCAACAACATGTTAAGGCTGGCTTTGTGTTAAGTTGTGTGGGCGACAACCGGACTTATTCGATGGTGTCTACAAAATACGAAGATACATTAGCCGACCGTGTTTTGAATAATGTCCTGAAGTTCCACTATCCTGATTATATCCGTTATTCGTTTATGAAGAGGGCCTCCGACGAACGTCAATATGGTTCGGCAGGTGTTGATTTGCCTGTCTGTGCTTTTTGTCGGAGCAAGTATCATGAGTATTCGGAATACCATACTTCTGCAGACAACATGGACTTGATAAGTCCTGAAGGTTTATCAGGCGCTTATGAAGTGATGGTGAAGGTAATCAATGCCTTGGAAAACAATTATTTCTATCAGATGCAGTGTAAGTGTGAGCCTCAGTTAGGCAAACGCGGATTATATCCTACTGTCAGTCAGAAGGGTACAAAAGGCGATGCACGCTACATGCAGGATTTTATCGCTTATGCAGACGGTAGAAATGACTTGATTGGAATCAGCAATATTCTCGACATACCCGTTGATAAGCTCATCCCGATAAAGGACCAATTAATGGAACATCATTTATTAGCTGTGAAATAGGGATGTCGACCAGAAAGATAGTTGCAAATACCATTTATTATGGGGTGGTGCCGAAGCTGACAATGTTGTTGAGCATTGTGATCCTGCCTCTGACGACACCATTCCTCACGACATACGACTATGGTATCTATGGTGTTATGACTTCATATACCAGCCTGTTTATCTCAATCGCTCCTCTTGGTTTGCATGTTCATCTGACGAACAGCTACTTTGAGTATCCTCGCCATTATAATCTTGTGTGGGGTAGGGTTCTTATGCTCATGCTCCTGTCGTCCTTATGCTTTGGCTTGTTGAATATGGGGATCCTGTTGTTTACATTGCCGATGGAGTTTTCATTGAGTAAACTTTTATTGTGTACCATTGGTTCCATGCCGATTTTCTTGCTGGCTAATGGTTTGCTGGCACAACATCTGTTCCCTTTGCGTGAGACTCCAAAGCCATTAGTGTTCACGAATCTTCTGGGATCAGTCACTGGTATGCTGGTCTCATTCGTGATGATCTATTATTTCCGTCTGGGCTATTGGGGACTGATTGCAGCTGGAGCCGTGTCTGTCGTCTTTACGTTCTCAGTGTTTGTAAAGTTCGTATGGGTTGATTTTGATATCCGTCCGCTATTAGATCGTAACTGGCAGCGCATCAAACAGATGGTGAAGATTGCCTTGCCATTGGTGCCACATACATTAGGCTTTGTCCTGTTGACGAGTTCTGCCCGTATCGTGATGAGCCAGTATCATATTTCATACGATGAGATAGGTCTGTTCAGTCATGGTGGTACGATGGGCGATTATGCCGTAGTGATAACGACAGCATTGGTAACGGCTCTCATGCCTCAGATGCAGCGTGCATATAGAAACACGGACTTCAAGACTTATCGGAAACTATATTTCCTTTGTCAGGCAGTGGCTTTGACATCCACTTTCTGCATATGTATCTGGATGCCTGAGATCTATGCCTTGCTCATTAGAAATGCCAATTTGGCAAAGTCGTGTGATATTGCCAGTCTCCTATGCTTTGCTAATGTCGTGTTTTCGTTTTATGCTTTCATGAGTGCGCCAGCCTTTATTGAGAAAAAGACCATGCAGCTTTTATGGTTGGTTTTCGTACCTGGCATCTTGAATTTTGTGCTCTGTTATGCACTCATTCCCTTTTTCGGATATCGGATAGCTATATATTCAACCATCGTGTCATATTGGACACAGATGATGATACCATTTTTTGTAGGATATTACAAAAAGACGGTATCTGAGTGGCTCGGAGACCGTAGGCTGATATTCTTTGTCTTGGCTATTATCCTTTCCGATCTGGTACTTGCCAATGCATTGATGTATACGGCTATTTGGATGAAAATTGTATTAACGCTTCTGACTGCAACCAGCCTGTTTCTCTTTTACCGAAGGAACAGGTTGAATGAGTTGGTTTGATATAAGAATCAGCATGAAGAAATTTTACTATAGTTCCTGTTCTTTGGCAGCTCCCCACGTAGGGATCATTTTGGATGATATTGTGACGAGCCGGAAAGAGGGTGATACAGTTTACTTTGGTTATTGTCATTGTGCACTGGCATCCTGTTTTATGAATCTTAGCGGACATGTGAGCACCTGCAATTTCTGCCATTATATGTATCGCCAATATCAGAAGAAATATGGTGAAGGCGTGCATTTTATGCCTATCAAGGAAAAGGATCTGAAACATCAGGACAGACACTTGGATCTGCACAATTCTGAAGATATCAAGGCTGTTAAGTATCGTCAGGTGGAGGTGGGTAGTTCCGTACTCTCCATGTATTATGATATCTCCCGTGACCTTGATATGGCGAATTGGGAAGGATTTATCGGATGGGCCTTGCCTCTGATTGAAAACCTCTGCGACTTTGTAGACTATGTCTATCAGTTGCTGGAAGAGTTGAAGCCAGACCAGGTGCTGATTTATAACGGTCGTCTGTTTGAGAACCGCCTTTTCTATGATATTGCCAAGAGCATGGGGATTGAATTCGTCTCGCTGGAAGGAGTAGGAGGACACATAGAACCCTACAAGAAGATCCGTTTTGTAGGTGAATGGCCATTGAATATCGAGCTTTATGGACGTATGGTGGAGGATTTGTGGAAACAATCTCCACAAACGCTAGAGGAGAAGACTCGTCAGGCCTCTACTTTCTATGAAAAGCGTCGCAATGGCATCCTCGTTTTCGATACACGTGTTTATACCAAAGATCAGCAGAAAGATCTCCTTCCAGAAGGTTTTGACAGTAAGGTGACAAATATCGCTATCTATAACTCTTCTCAGGATGAGATTGCGGCGTTAGGAGATGAGTGGCAGAAGGGTAATTTGTTTACCTCCCAGTACGAAGCTATTGAGTTCATGCTCCAGCATGCTGATCCTGGCATCCATTTCTATTTGCGTATTCATCCCAATCTGAAAGGAGTGACGCATAAAGCCCACATGGAATTATATGACCTGCAGAAATATCCGAACATAACGGTAATCCCACCTGAGAGCAAAGTCAGCTCGTATGCGTTGATGGATGCCTGCAATAAAGTGGTTACATTTGGTTCATCTACAGGTGTTGAGGCCAGTTATTGGGGTAAGCCTTCCATTTTGGTTGGACGTTCTTTCTATGAAATGACGGGTGCTTGCTATCACATGAAAAGTAAGGAAGAATTGATATCAGCGATTAATGGAGATCTTCCAGCCAAGGACCGCTTGGGAGCCTTGAAATATGCCTATTTCGTATTGGATCGTCAGTATTCTGTTGATGAAAGCAACTTTGACATCGACGTGAAGTATCGTCATATGCGTTGGGATTTCTTCTCTACATCTTATTTTAAGATCCTTGGTTCTGATTTCCTCTTCCAGCTATGTTATTTCTGTTGCTGTATTCTGGGTCCCAAATTCAGTAAAGCCAGATTAAAGTTCCCTTGGCCCAAACGATGAAGATCTCCATTGTCATTCCTGTCTATAATGTGGCTCCTTATATCGAGGACTGCCTGCAAAGTGTCATGAATCAGACATGGCAGGGCTGTATGGAGTGCATCTTGGTTGATGATTGCGGTACTGATGAAAGTATGCAGCTGATAGAACAAAGGTTGCAGACTTATGCAGGTAAGATTGATTTCAGGATTATCCACCATCAGCAGAATCGAGGTCTCTCTGCAGCACGTAATTCAGGTATTGATGTTGTTACAGGTGATTACGTCTATTTCTTGGATAGTGATGACGAGATAACGCCTGATTGCATAGAACGGCTGACAAAGCCATTACAGGACAAAGACTATGACTTCGTCGTTGGTGGCTATCAGATCATAGGCAGTCAGATTCAGATGGATCCGTTACGTCTCAAGGATGGCGTTGCGCTGACTGATAATGAAGTGTTGAAGGCCTATCGTGTCAAGGATTGGTATCTGATGTCTGTCAACAAGCTCTACCAGGTTTCATTCCTGAATCGTCATCACCTCCGCTTTTTGGAAGGGATTATTCATGAAGACGAGCTTTGGAGTTTCCAGATAGCGTGTCTGGCAAAATCCTTATATGCCGTTGGGCATGTGACTTATCTTTATAAGATTCGGGAGGGTAGTATCACGGTCAGGAAGAACTATGAGCGCAGCTGTTCCTGTATCAACAGGATATTGAAGGAGATGTGCGACTTCTCACGTCAGCATCAGTTGGAACAGAATCAGGATGTACATAATCTGATTCAGAATTTCCAGATGATCACGCTCAACTCTATTCATGCTGAGGCACCGTCATTATTCAGGACTTTCTATGCGGAGCAGCGTAGAGTGATGACAACTACCTGGAGAAAATGCAGTCAACTCGATGGTGGTGATTTCCGCAAGCAACTGCGCGATCTGCACCTCCTGCTACCAGTTCCTTTGGCAATGACTTATCTGAAGCTGTTGTTCCATTTCATGTAAATGATTTCTATGGGCAAGAATAAAAAACCAGTTGTATCCATTATCGTTCCCTGCTTTAATCAGGGAAAGTATATTCTCGAAACTTTGGAGAGTGTCAGCAAACAGACTTTTACCAATTTCGAGTGTATCGTTGTGAATGATGGTTCCACAGACGATTCTTTGGTAAAGATGAAATCGTTCTGTGAAGATGACACGCGTTTCCACTATATCGACAAGTTCAACGAGGGAGTCAGTGTGGCTCGTAATACGGCCATACGCCAGAGTCAGGGTAAATATATCCTGCCACTCGATGCTGACGACATGATCGCTGAGACTTATCTGGAGAAGACGGTCGCCTATATTGAGGAGCATCCTGAAGTGAAGGTCGTATGTACGAATACGCGACTCTTTGGTGCCAAGAATACAGACTATGATCTTCCGGAATACAGTTATAACCGGATTATCTGTCGTAATGTTCTTGTTTGTACAGCACTTTATCGTCGCAAGGATTTTGATAAGACTCCAGGTTATAATCCCATGATGGTGAAGGGTCTTGAGGACTGGGATTTCTGGCTGACTTTCCTCAATGAAGGAGATATAGTTCACCGTATCGATGAGTACCTGTTTTTCTATCGTATGAAGTATGAGTCGCGTAACCGTAACTCCTTCAAGTCTTATGCCAGAATCCGTCGTCAGATCTGGGAGAATCATAAGGAAATCTATGCTAACCACTTCTTCAATCCAGTGGAGAGTGATGAGTATCAGACACTCATCAACAGTAAGGAATATAAGATAGGTAAGAAACTGTCTCCCATACTTAACATGCGGTGGTGTTATTATCTGATAGGATTCTTTAAACGTAATGGTAGAAAGTCACCTTACAGACAATAAGTACTTCAGGTACTTCTGCTATGTGATGCTCTTTGAGTTGTTCCTCTTGGGCAGTGGACAGGATCTGCCCTTGGCGGGTGGACTCACCTTGCGTTGGCTGAATTTCTTTATCGGGGTAGGGGCCAGTGTCTATATGTTTGTCCGTTCTGATGACTTCCCCAAGTCCATACTAGCATTTATTCTGGTATATACTGCCCAGCTGCTGATAGGTTGGATGCTGGCTTTCGTCTTCGACTCTGAAATGGCTTATCTGATGGTCGACTTTAAGCCCTTGCTCTATTTTTATATTGTGCTGTTTTTCTATTATATGATGACCTCAGAACTGATGATCAAGCGAGTAGTGGATATCCTGCTGCTCTGTGTGAAGATTATGACGGTTCTGTATCTCATCTATATGACACTGACTGATGTGCTGGGACTATTCTCGATGACTGGCGAGAATTATCATTCTGTTGATGACTCGGGCTCTTTTATGTTCCGTGGCATTGGTAGTTCTCTCTTTTATAAAGGATTCGTATATCTCCCTATTGGTGCGCTGGGGTTTTTCTGGAGAAAGCAATATGTATGGATGGCACTTTCAATCTTGGCCATCTATTTCACATATACCCGTGGCTTGTATGTTCTGCTCGCATTCGGATTGTTGGCTTTCTATCTGAAGACCCATGAGGTGAACATCTTCAAGATCGTTGGACTCATGCTGGTTGTCCTGCTGCTTTATGAGGTGGCAGAGGTGCTTGAGATATTCCAGTTTGACGACACATACCTGGAGAATCGCGAGGAGAGTGATTCTGTGCGACTGATAACCATCGACCAGGTGTTTGATCGCATCACGTGGTGGTCCTTACTGGTAGGTCATGGTTTCGGACAAGGTGTGCCCGAACGACCTGCTCATATGGAGATTTCCTATCTCGATATCTTCCATCATCAAGGTCTGTTTGGCCTTGCGTTCTGGGTGGCTTTGTTCATTGCCATCCTGAAGTATGGAAACTCTGTTGTAGGGAAATTTAAGGAAGAGGCAGCTTTCTTTATGACAGCCGCCATGATGATATTCCTCCAGTCGTGCTTCAATCCCTATATCAACAATTCGATAGGTATGAGCATTACGCTGTTGGCGTTTGTCATCTGTTACAGGCTTTCGCAAGATGAATATTTTACCAGTCGTAGTACTGTATAACATAGATTTCAGGGAGACGAATGCCTTCCTGACATTGTTGAGCCAGCAGAAAGGCTGCAGGATTCTGTTGTATGAGAACTCTCCAGAGCCCATGAACCAGTCTTACGCGAGTGAGATGGTTTCCTACTATCATGATGCCCATAATGGGGGTGTCTCTGCGGCCTATAATTACGGTGCAGAACTTGCTGACAGATTAGGCGATGTCGATGCATTGCTCTTGCTCGATGAAGATACACGTTTCGAGGCTGATTATCTCTCCAGACTTCAGTCTGCTATGGAACAGAATCCCGACGTGAGTCTGTTTGTTCCCCAGGTCCTGTATGCTGGTGATGAGCCCTTCTCTCCGATTCATCGTGGACTTCGTTGGAAGCGTGGCGCATGGCTCGGGGAGGGGAGATATAGTCTTAGGCACTATCTGCCAGTCAATTCCGGAGCATGTATCCGATTGTCGGCATTCCGTCAGGCAGGAGGCTATCAGACTGCTATCCGTCTCGACTTTGCTGATTTCGATTTTTTTTCCAGACTGGCAGAGGTGTCAGAAACTTTTTATCGGGTGGATAGTGTGGCCCGTCAGTCGTTTTCAAATGAAGAGACACAGGTGGACAGGCTTTTCCGCAGATATCAGTTCTATCTCGAAGGTGCCAGTGTAGCCCGTAAGAACAAGCTGATCTCCTCGATGGTTACCGTCGAAGTCTTGCGCCATGTCCTGGCCTTGACCTGTCGCACCCGCAGACTGTGTTTCCTGTCAGAATTTATCAAGCGCTTCAAATGATTTCAGTTTGTTTGGCAACCTATAATGGACAGCGTTTCATCGAGCGACAACTGACCAGTATTCTGGCCCAGTTAGGCGCTGAAGACGAAGTCGTTGTGGCCGATGACGGTTCTGTCGACGACACCTTGTCCATCATCAGACGCCTCAATGATTCCCGCATTCGTATCGTCGACGGTGCCCATCGTCATTCTCCGATATGGAACTTCGAGAAGTCACTGATGGCAGCAAAGGGAGACTATATCTTCCTGTCCGACCAGGACGACGAGTGGATGGCTGACAAGGTGGCCGTAACGATGCGCTATCTGCAGGACTATGATTGTGTGGTCAGCGACAATAAGGTTGTCTCGCCTGATGGCCAGGTTATTGCGTCCTCGTTCTATGCCGTCAATGGCACACGTCCAGGTCGCTACTATAACCTTCTGGTAAAGAATGGCTATCTGGGTTGTTGTATGGCTTTTCGCCGCAATGTATTGGAGTCATCCTTGCCTTTCCCTGCTGATATCCCTATGCATGACATCTGGATTGGTAATGTAGCGGCTTTCTTCTATACGGTTTGTTTTATTCCAGAGAAACTGATGACATATAACAGACATGGCGACAATGCCTCATCGGCCTCGAGTCCCAGTGCCTATTCTTTCCTTGAGAAATTACGTTTCCGCTGGGTCGTGATGCGCGACCTTATGCGATTAAAAAGATAATTCCCAATGCTGAAAATAACAATTATCACTGCCACCTATAATAGCGAGGCTACTCTGCGCGACACGATGGACAGCATCTTGCGCCAGACGTGGCAAGGCTATGAATATATCGTGGTCGATGGTGCCTCTACAGACAGTACCCTTGACATTATCAAGGAGTACGAGCCTAAGTTCGAAGGTAAGATGAAGTATATCAGTGAGCCCGATCGTGGCATCTATGATGCGATGAACAAGGGCTTTGCGATGGCTACGGGCAGCGTTATCGGTATCCTGAACTCCGACGATTTCTATACCTCTGTCGATGTGCTTCAGACGATTGCCGGAAACTTCCTGTTGGGCGAGATGGATGCCGTCTACGCTGATATCCATTACGTCAAGAACGATGATGTCACGAAGATTGTCCGCTATTACTCTTCTGCCATCTTCCGTCGCCCGCTGATGCGTTTCGGTCTGATGCCTGCTCATCCTTCGTTCTATTGCAGTAGGGCTGTCTACGAGAAATATGGCGGATTCGATACGTCATACAGCATTGCGTCGGATTTTGAGAATCTGCTTCGCCTCATCTACATCCACCGCATCAAGACCAAGTATATCAAGAAGGACTTTGTGACGATGCGCGTGGGAGGTGCCTCTACGGCTGGTATCCGCAGCCGTCAGATGATTATGAAAGAACATCTTCGGGCTTTGCGGGCTCATGGAGTCCACTCCAATATCTTCCTGCTCAGCCTTCGCTATTTCTACAAACTTCACGAATTCGTTAAGAACTAATGCTTTACCTGTCGATGATGGTGCCACTGCTGCTGGCAGTAGCTTTGGCCATGTATATTATTCCGCGCATCCTGATGGTGAGCGTGAAGAAAGAATTGAATCTTCCGCCGCGTCTGAGTGATAAGAGTAAGCGAACCGTACCGCGTCTGGGTGGCGTATCGCTCTTCCCGATTATGGTCATCAGTGTAGGAGCCGCTGTGGTGTCCTGTCTGATGGATATGACGGGCGAGCAGTCGTTGTTTGACGGCGAGAGCGAGTCGTCGTTCGTACAGTATATGTTTGCCATCGCCGGACTGACCACGATGTACCTTCTGGGTGTGATGGACGACCTCATCGGTGTCTCCTTCCTCTCCAAGATCGGCATCCAGTTCCTGGCCTCTCTGCTCATTCCGCTTTCAGGTCTGTATATCAACGATCTGCACGGATTGTTGGGTATCTACGAACTTCCAGCCTGGTTGGGGATTCTGGGCACGATGGTTACCATCTGGTTTATCTCGAATGCCATCCCGATGCTCGACGATATCGACGGTCTGGCATCAGGACTGGCGATGTTGGCATTCTCCGTCCTGGGCATTCTGGCCTTCATCGCTTCGCAGCCGTTCCTGTTGATGATCTGTGCGGCGATGGTGGGCATGCTGATTCCCTTCTTCTTGAGAAACGTGATGGGCTGGCGCATCGGCTGGCGTAACATCTATTTAGGCGATACAGGCGGTCTTACCATTGGCTACATGCTGGCCTTTGTGGTAGTGGCTTTGAGCCGTCAGGGAGGCAACACCCTGCCCGATGGCATCATTATGGTGTGCTTCGGAACCCTGTTGCTGCCGATGTTCGACGTAGTCCGTGTGGCCATCATGCGAACCGTCAACAACCGTAGTGTGTTTGATCGCGATAACAACCATATTCACCATCGTCTGATGATGGGCGGCATGAGCCCAGGCAATGTCCTGATTACCATCATCCTCGTGACGGCCTTCTTCGTGCTGCTCAATGTGGTGGGCGTCTGGCTCGAGTGGAACCTGTCGTTGCTGCTGATAGGTAATGTGACGTGCTGGGTGATGTTGCAAGTCGTGATCAGCTATTTCAAGAATAAGAACCGTGATAAGATAGATCAACAATGGATGAGTCTCTGATAACCATTTATTCGATAGTAACCTCCTTCCTGCTTTCCGCAGTGATGGGATGGCTCTTCATACCGAGAGTCCTGATTCTGAGTCATCGCAAGCGTCTGTTTGATATGCCCGATGACCGTAAGATGCACGATACACCTATTCCGCGACTGGGTGGCATTACCTTCCTGCCCATTCTGCTCATCTGTGTCTGTCTGGTCATTGGCTTCTGGGTCATGCTGGGCATACCCTATGCGAAAACCGACCTGACGACGATGTTCATCCGCTTCGTACTCCTCTTTGTCGGTATGATGATGTTGTATCTTGTCGGAGTGGTCGACGACCTGATCGGCGTAACTTATCAGGCCAAGTTCATGGTTCAGATTGCCTGTGCCCTGCTGTTCCCGCTATCAGGATTATGGATTCACGACCTTTCCGGACTCTTCTGGATCAACGAGGTGCCGGCATGGGTGGGTATCCCTCTGACGGTCTTTGTCGTCGTCTATGTCACGAATGCCATCAATCTCATCGATGGTCTAGATGGTCTGGCTGCTGGCATCTGTTCCGTCGCCCTGACCACCTTGGGCTTGGCGGCTTCTGTCCGTGGGCAGCACCTGTTCCTCGTCCTGGCCTTCGGTATGCTTGGCATCCTCCTGCCTTTCTGGGTCTACAACGTCTACGGCAATATCAAGAAAGGCCATAAGATCTTCATGGGTGATACGGGCAGTCTCACGCTGGGCTATCTGGTCAGTTTCCTGATCATCTATATGGTGGGCGATTCAAAGATGACCTTTCCTCGCGAGATGCTGATTATCGGTCTTTCCACCATGCTCCTGCCCATGTTCGATATCGTGCGCGTGGTGATTGTCCGTCTGCGCAATCATCATAACCCCTTCCTCCCCGATAAGAATCATATCCACCATAAACTGCTCCGAACAGGTCTTGGCTCCCGCTGGGCGATGGCTGTTCTGATCTTCATGTCGATGCTCATCGTGCTGGCCACGATTCTGGGTGTGAAGGCTAAGGTTGGTGCCATGTGGATCTTCTTCATTGACCTGGCTGTCTGGCTGATATTCGATTATACCGTGAATATCTTCATCTTCAAGAACAACCGCCAGCGTTACGAGTAACCCCTGACGAAAAGACATAAAAACGAATCCCCATCAGACTTGTTCTGGTGGGGATTCTTATTTTGACTTGTTTAGTCCTCTTGTCCTAATTTCATCGAGTAACAAACGACGTCGTTATGCGCCTTATAATTGTCGATGATTTCTTTTCGCAATTTTGTTTCCTTCTTGAGTGCGTCGAGACCATCACTTATCAGTATGTCTTCGCGGTATTTTTTTTCGATCTCCTCATTCACTTCGAAGGTGATATATTGGGACAGTCCGACGTGATCGAGCACTTCCTTGATCCTATCTTCGCAGTTGATGAACACGAGATCCGGTTGGCAGCCTAATCTCGAGTAGGCATAGAGGACTACCCGGACACCCGCACTGGCGAGAAATGCCAGTTGGCTCGCATCGAACACGACCTTTTTAATGTCCTGGCCGTAGAACTTCATCATATCATCGAGCAAGGGTTGGGCATTGTACGACGTGAGTTCCAATCCCAGCTTGATCATCAGCGCCCCGTCCACCAGATTGATTTTATAATCTTTTTCCATCATTCACTCTTTTCTTTCCGCTGCAAAGATAAGCATAATTCTATAATCTCACAAATTTGTTCAGAAAAAAATCGATTTTCCAAGATGTGACACAAAGGGGTCTGGCACTCATCTGTGCTGCTTTGCGGCACTGTGGTGCCTGACCTCTCTGTGTCCTTCTTTAGATTTCGGGGACTAATACCCCATACACGAGGTTGCTCCGAGAGCCGTCAGTACCGCTGAGATGATCGATGCGAGGATCTGCAGCGTCCACTTCAAGGTTTCCTTCTTCGTCATAGTTCACCTCCTTTCTGATTAGCTACCAGTGTCGAAGCCACCGCCGCCGTTGCCACCGTTCTTGGTGAAGGTCTTAGAGGCTACCTCAGAGGATACACCATTCTTGATGGCGATAGCCTTCACAAGTACAGTGTCGGTCAGGGTGAATGCCTCAGAATAGAGCTGACTCTCAGCCGTTGGTGCGCTGCCGTCTACCGTGTAGCGGA
>JAEEGK010016267.1_pt1 | contig 16376 bp, 9 predicted proteins | sample 8958771 | NCBI WGS metagenome assembly JAEEGK01 (sample SAMN16246547, study PRJNA631951) | gut metagenome | biome: gut microbiome; feature: rumen; material: SC-attached | host: Bos | place: Iran: Karaj | collected 2018-10 | reverse complement strand
AAATAAATTTTTTTACTTTTATTATGCATTAATATACTTTAAAAATAATAAAAATAAAATGTTGGTTAATTTAAAATCTGCAAGGGAATTAAAACCAAAAAACCTTATTAAAGATAATTTACAATTTCATAATACAAAGTTTGGAAATTATAATTCAAGAAATAAAGTATCTTTAAAAATTCAATCTTCAAATAAACAATTAATAAAAGCAAATTCAAGAGAAAAAGATAAAAAATTTTTGAAACAAAGACATTCAAAAATTCAAATATTATTAAAATTAAAAAAGAAAATGATTTCTAATTTAAAAAAATATAATGTAAATGAAGATATGTATAATAAAAAAATAATAAATGATATAATATATGATGAAAATAAACATATTGTAAGTGAATTTAAAAATTATTTATTATGGGATGAAAATAGTGATTTTTTAAAAAGATTTTATTATCTTCATGAATCAATTAATAGATTACCAAAAATAAATTATTATTATGAAACTTATACTTTATTTCCTCCTGTTTATTTTTGTTTAGATGATTTAGTTAAAATTATGATTAAAAATGTAAAAAGAAAAAAAAAATATCTAGAAATGATTGAAGAAATGGAAGATAATAATGATAATGATAATAGTTTTAAAAAAGAAGAAAAAAAAGAATTTAAACAAATTATTAATCCTAAAGATATTTCTAATACAATGACTTTTGATCCTTCTACTATTAATAATATTGAGATTAATTCTTTTTTAAATCAAAATGATAATGATAATAATAATTTAAAAGAATTTGATCAAATTGTTAATTTTATTTTAAATGATAATGAAAATGAAAGTATTGTTGATAATAATAAAAATAAAAAGAATAATTCTCAAGAAAAAAAGAAAAGTTTTATCAATAATAATGATAATTCTTTATTTAGTTTAAATTTAGATTTGGAAAATAAAAAAAATAAAGAAGAAGATATTAGAGGAAATATAATACAAAAAATAGACCATTCTCAAAAAACTATTATTCCCAAAATTGGAAAAATTTTAGAAGTTAAAAAATTAAATTTTCAAAATCTAAATAAAGAAACAAATAAAGAAAATAATAATCAAACATCAAATAAAAAAAAAGAAAATAAACAAAATTTAATTAAAAATAATAGTAATAATAAATTATGTAAAATAGCCTATAGTGATAGACATAAGAAAACAATAGAAAATCTTAAATCAGAAAATAAAAATATAAAAATAAAAAAAACAATAATAAAAAAGTCACCAGTTAAAAAAATATTAATTAATAAAAAATTAAATGAACAAATTCCAATATCAGAAAGAATATCAAGTTCAAAAAAAGAAATTAAAAAAATTGATAAGGATAAATTAAATAAATCAATAGAAAAAATGATGAAAATGATTCAATATTCCCAAACTAGTAGTAGAAGTGTAACAAATAATAATTCAAAAATAAAATCAAAAACTCAAAATAAAGCAAAAAAATTACAAATAGAAACAAATTCAAAGAAAAAATATAAGAAAATTATATCAAATAAAACAATAACAAAATTAGAAGAAAAAGAAAATAAAAAATCTAATTTATCAAATAAAAAAATATTAGTTAATAAATTATTAATTACTTCCCCAAATTTCATTCAAACTGAAACCACACCAACTTCTTTTATAACAAATAATAATATTACTTCTTCAATTTATAATATAAATTTAAATCTAAATTTAGGTCATAATTCAACATCTTATAATAATAATTATAATAATACTAATAATAATTTAATTTCTAATAAATCGGTTTTAACAAAAAGAAATTCAAATTATACAATAGTTAATCCATTATTAAATAAAGGAAATTCAGTTTTACATTCAGAAAATAAAAATATAGTTAAACGTAAACAATATAATATAAGGAATATAATTCATAATAATGATAATTCAATTCCAATAACAAATACATTAAGTAAATATTCTACTTTATTTAAATCAAAAAATTTAAATACAGAAAGAATTGTGAATAATAATAATAATCAAAAAGATAAAATATCATATGATTTAAATGGTAATAATGTACATATTAATATACAAAAACAATCAATTTATAATACAATTGGATATGATAATGGAAATTATAGTAATTCTAGTGTTAATATTAATATTAATTGTAATAATAATATTGAGAATAATAATAGTAATAGTGAAAAAATTTATTCAAGAAATGATGTTAGTGCTTCTTTATTAAATAATTTAAAAAATTCTTATTCTAATAGGGCGAAAAAAAAATTAGTTTTTCAAATCAGTGAAATGAAATATTCTAAATCATCAAAAAGATTATCTACTCAAAATTATAAAAATAATGATTTTAAAACTATTATTCACGATTATAAATATACAAAAATAGATAAAATAAAGAAAAAAAATAAAGATAAAAAATATCCTTTAACTTCAAGAAATGAGACAAAAATTCATGATGATTTAATAAGTAAAATATTAAAAAAAACAAATAAATAAATTTTTGATAATTAATTATCTATAAAAAGAAAAAATTACAATTATATAAAATGTATATTTAAATGAATTGTATTATATATCATATTTTATTTTAAACATAATATAATTTTTAAAACAAACTTTACAAATACAATAATAATTATTATAAAAAATAAATACTTTATTAATATCCAAAAATTAAAAAAAATTATAAAAAAATGTAAAAAAAAATTTTAAAAAATATAAAATAAGATAAAAAATCCCTTAAATAAAAACCTAAAAAAAAATGTCTGTTCACAAATCTCAAACATCAAAAAATATTTTTCCATATGAAATAGTTTTTAACAAATATAAAATCCAAAAGAAATTAGGAAAAGGTTCATTTGGAACAGTATATATGGCAGAAAATAAAGAAAATGGAGAAAAAGTTGCAATAAAAACAGAAATAAATACAAATAAAAACCAAATAAGTTTACTTGAGCCAGAAGCACATAAATTACATAATTTAAAAGGTTATTTAGGAATACCAAAATTATTTAATTTCACAAAATTAAAAGATTATAATATTTTAGCGATGGAATTATTAGGAAAAAGTTTAAATGAAATATTCTCATCTTTAAATAAAAAATTTTCTTTAAAAACAGTTTGTACTTTAGGAATTGATATGATAAAATTAATAAAATATATTCATGAAAAAAATCTAATTCATAGAGATATTAAACCAGATAATTTTATGATGGGATTAAATAAAAATAAAAATATATTATATTTAATAGATTTTGGTTTATCAAAAAAATATATTAATTCAAATGGAAATCATATTGAATTTAAATTAGGAAAAAATATGACTGGAACTGCAAGATATTGTTCAATTTATACACATCAAGGAATTGAACAAAGTAGAAGAGATGATTTAGAAAGTATTGGTTATGTTTTAATATATTTTTTAAAAGGTAATTTACCTTGGCAAAATATTCAAGTTAATAATAATGAAAAACATTTTGAAAAAATTGGTCAAATGAAACAAAATATTTCTATTGAAGAATTATGCTCTGGTTTTCCTTATGAATTTGTTAAGTATTTTGAATATGTTAAACAATTAGAATTTGATGAAGATCCTAATTATAATATGTTAATTGAATTGTTTCAAAGTGTACTTAAAAAAAATTGTGGTGTAAAATATATTAATTCTAATAATTCGAAAAGAGAAAATTTGTTTGATTGGAATTGTAATATTAATAATTTAGGTTTAATTGATAATGATATTATGAATAAGAAACATTATAGTTATAATGAAAAAAATAAAAGTAATAAATCAAATAATAATTATAAAAAAATATTTAATGATAGTTCTTTTAATAATAATATTAAAGATACTAAAGATGATACTAAAAATTTTTTTACTGAAGAAAATGAAGTAACAGGTAAAAATAAAGATAAAGATATTCATTGTCAGTGTTTTATTTTTTAATTTATATGTTTTAATTTTTATTTTATTTAAAATATTGAGTTATTTATAAATTAGTAATGATATTTTATTCACTTCAATATAATTATCATTAAAAAAAATTATATATGAATAATTTGATAAAATTTTAATTTAAGAATCTATAATATAATTTTAAATAAATATTTAATTTAAAGTTATTATTATAATTTTAAAAATTTATTTTTAATTTAATTATCAAAATTATTATATGTCTTATTTTTCAAATTATGGTAATTCAGAATTCTCATATAATATTAAACCAAGAAGTTTTAATTCTACAAATTTTTCACAATCTACATTTCATAATATAAATAATAATTCATTGGATTTTGATTTTGATAAATTTAAATATGAAATTTCTTTTAAAAAATATCCTGAAAATATTGATTTATTTAATTCATTTTTAAGAAGAGGATATAGAAAATATGCTAATTCTATTTCTCAATTTTATTTTCAAATTTTACCAGAAGAAAATTTTATTAAAGCTGAAAATAATTATCTTAAAAAAAGAATTGATGAATTAACAAATTTATTAAGAGAAAAAGATAGAATTATTAATCAAATGAATAATAATAAAATAAATAATAATACTCAAAATTTAAATTCATTTTATAATATTTTTCCCAATAAAAAAGATAATAATTCAAATTATATTGAAATTGAGAATCAAACCTTAAAAAGAGAAAATGAAAATTTAAAACATAATATAAATTTACTAACAAATAAAATTACAAATATGAAATCACAAAAACCATCATATTTCATTGGTTATTCAGAAGCAGAAAATATAATAAATTATGAAAATTATAATAATTATAAAAATAATAAAATTGATATTTATAAAAGAACAAATGAAATTGTTAATTCAAATAAAAATTGGGATAATATAACAACACCAGTTAATACAAATAAAAGAGTATTTTATAATAATGAAAATAATAAAATAAATTTAAATCAAATAAATACACCAATTAAAAAAAATAATTATAACATTGATTCATATATTAATAATTATCAAATAGATAATAATAATATTTATAATCAACCTTTGTTGACTTTTGGAAATCATTTAAATAATAAAATAGAAATACAAACATTAACTGATAATAGTATAAAATCAAATGATATTTCTTCAATTAAAAAAAATTCAAAACAAAAAATAACTAATAGAAAATTAAATGAGAAAATTAAAAGTTTTGATAATGATTTAAAAATAACTAATTTAATGTTTACTGATTTATTAAAAGATGTTAAAGAAAGATTACGTTCCCATTCTTGTAATTCTGATTTTAGTTATATTCAAGATGATAATTTAAATTCTTTAAAAATAAAGAAAGTTACTAAAAATAATATTTTAAATATTCAAAAAAGAAGTGTGTCAACTAATAATATTTTTATAGAAAATAATTCTTAATTTTTTTAATATTTAAAATTATTAAAATAAATAAAAAATTAAATAATAAATAATAGAATAATATTAATTTTGTATGAGTAAATTTTTTAATTAAGATATAAAAATAATCAATATTTTTTTTATTCAAAAAATAAAAAATCATAAAAAAATATTTAATGGCATTTTTCGATGAAGATACAGATTTAAGTGAATCATTAATGGTAAAATATTAAAATATAATAAATAAAATACAATAAAAATCATATAAAAAAATAGCAACATACTAAATCAAAAGGAGACTCAATTAAAAATGAACAATACAATCAACAAATATCAAATTTATCATCCAAATTTTTTGAATTAAAAAAAAAAAGTCAAACAATAGAAGAATTACACAATTTAATCCCTGAAAATAAAATAGCAATGAAAAAAGGAATAATAAATCCAACATTAAATTCATATAAAGCATTAGATAAAGAAATAACAAATTTAAAACAGAATTTAGAAGCAAATTTAGATAAAATGACTGATGAAATAAAACAAAAAGCTCAAAATGTTTTAAATAAAATAGAACATGATTTAAATTCTCTTAATCAAAAAATGTATATAAAAATTCAAGATTTAGAAACAAAATCAAAAGAATTAAATATAAATAATGATGAAAATTCAAATCTTAAAAATTCAAATGTAGAAATGTTTGATTCAATATCAAATCAAATTCAAATTAAAAAATTAGAATCAAATTCTGAATTTTTACAAAAAAGAGGACAAGATTTATTAAATATTCAACAACTTGCATCTCAAGTTAATTCTTTAGCAAAAGATATGAATCAAAATATACATGAACAAGGAGAAAACATTACTCAAATTGAAAATAATATGGATGAAGTTGATCAAAATGTTGAAAAAGGTTTAGATGAAATTAAACAAATTGCCGCGAATCAAAAGAATAATAAAAAAAGAATTTGTATGATTATTTGGTTGATTATTTTTTTTATTGTTGTTGTTTTACTTGTCCTATATGCTGTTTTTAAAGATAAATTAAAGCAATATTTTCAAAAACCGAAGAAATAATTTTTTTGGATTTGTTTTATTAGAGTTGAACAAAAAATAAATAATTATTTATTTACTTTTTTGAAATTTAAATTTTGAATTATTTAATTGGAAGTTTTTTTATTTGTTTTTATAGATTTAATAGTAAAATAAAAAAATATAAAAAACAATTGTATATAAATAACAAATTAAGTTCAATATAATAAAATAATTAATAATGTTTAAAAGAATTTAATTAATAATATGGAGAATAAAAAAGTAAAAAAAGAGAATTCAATAATAAAAATAACAATTAACAAAATCAAAGAAGAAAATAAAGAAAAAATAAAAGAAAATGAAGAAGAAAAAATAAATGACAATACAATAAAAAGAAAATATAATGAATTAATTGAAATAGTAGATAAAATATTTAAAAAAGGAATAAGAAATAGAACTCAAAAGGATATAAGTGAATTAAATGAATTTTTAAATATAATAAAATATAAAAATAATATGAAAGAAGAAATTGAAGAAGAACATTTAAATTTAAATCAATTAATTTTTTTTTCTACTCAATTTATGACTTTTAAAAAATTTAATAAAAGAGATATTATTTATCATGAAGGTGATAAGGCAGAAAAATTTTATGTTTTAATAAAAGGAAATGTTAATTTATTCAAATTAACTTTTGAAAAAAAATTAATGAATGCTTTTGAATATTATAATTATTTAAAATATTATAATGATAATATAAAAGATTCTTTTGTTATAAATAAAACAATAAAAATAAATAAAAATATTTTTCCTATTTATCTTTTTTCTGATATTCCAATTTTTAATGAAATATTATTTAAAGTAAAATTACTTCAATTAATATATAAAGGAGTAAATAAACATATAATATTAAATCATATTAGAAATAATTATAAAAATCCAGATGATTATTTTTTTTATGAATTAGACACAGATGAAATAAAAATGGATGATTATTTTTTAAAAATAGAAAGTAAATTAACAGAAAGTGAAATATTTTATTATAAATCAATAACAAATGAAAAAAAAGAAGTAAAAATAATGGAAAATCTTTTAAGTAAATCTTTAATAGAAAAAGAATATTTTGGTTTATTTAAATTAGAAGAAGGAGGAAATATAAGAAAAAATTCAGCTATAATTGAAAGTGATAATACTTTATTATTAGTTGTCAATAAGAAATTATATAGTGGTTGTATTTCTAAAGAAAATAGAATTATCAAAGAAAATGAAGTTGATAAAATTTATTTTGGAATATTTACTTCTATTAGAAGATTTAATTTTGCAAAATATTATTTTTATAATTTTGATAAAGTTGAATATTATAAAGGAGAAGATTTATTTTGTGAAGGTGAAAAAATAGATAATATTTATATTTTAAAGAAAGGTTGTGTTGAAATTAATCTTTTAAATAAAACAATACTTGATATTAAAAAATTAATTAATAAATTGAAAGAATTTGATGAATCTTTTTTAAATGAAGAATTTAATGATACTTTAAAATTAAAACATTCTTTACATACAATGGAGAAATATATTAATCAAAGAAATAATTATTCTCTTTTTGTAATTAATACAAGACAAGTTTTTGGTATTTGGGAATATAGATATAATAAAAGAAAAACATGTTATAATATAAAAATTAAAAGTGATAAAGCAATATTCTATAAAATGAATATTGATATATTTTTAAACGAAATTAATGAAAAAATTCCGGATTCTGAATTATTAAGATATCAAATTAAAATTGAAGCATATGAAGAAGTTAAAAATTATATTCAAAGATTAATTGTTATAAAAAATTCTGTTTTAATGAAAATAGATTTTGATTTTACAAAAATGATAAAAGAAGAAGAAAAGCAATATAATTCTAATATTAGTATATTTGAAGGAAAAAATATAAAAAAAACATTAAATTATATTTCAAATTTAAAATCAAATTTTAAAAATAATTTATTAAAACCAAAACATAATAAAATACATTCTTTTGATTATCATAATATAAAAATTACAAAAAGAGAAAGTAATAGTTTAAGAAAAATAATATCACATAAACCAATTAATTCTTTTAGTTCAGAAAAATCATCTGATAATAATGAAAGTTATAATGAAAAAAATTCAAGAAATATTTCTTTATTAAATATTGAAAATTATACTACAAAAAATAATATTAATAATCGAAGAAATATTAATTGTTTATATAAAAATTTCGTATTTAATACAAGAAATTATATAAATAGCCCAAAAAAAATTTATTTTCCTAAAATTATAACTATAAATAGAATAGAAAGTCCAATTAATATAAAAAGACAAAATAATTCAATTAACAATAAATTTTTTATAAAAAGTGTAAATAATAATAATATTAATATTAATGATAGCAAAGAAAATAATAGTAAAAATATTTTCGATTATATTAATTATAATTTAAAAAATAAAAAAAGTTCAAATTATTTGGCTATTAGAAAATTTTATAATAAAATAAAAGGTAATAGAGTAAAACAAATTCTTAATAAAACAATGAAATAAATTAATTTTTTATTTCATTTTTTTATTTCAATTAAGGAATATATTATAATTGTTTTTTTATTTTTGGATTATTAATTATTTTTTTTGACATTAATTTATATTATAAATTTAAATAATTTTGATATTAATAATTAATTTAACTATATTTTTATTTATTTTTTCCATTTTATCCAATTTAATTATCTATTTATTAATATAATAAATAAAAAATTAATAGATAAAAGAATGGACTATCAAACTAACTTAGTTCAAAATAAAGAATATAAAGAAATAAATTTTAATGAAATAACAAAAATTAATATAATTGGAGAAGAAATGAATAAAAATAAAAATTCAGAAAATAAAAAGAATGATGTGGATGATAAAAATACAAAAAATTATAAATTCAATAATCATTATAATATTGAATATTTAACATTGAAATTAAGTAAATTGATGAATTCAATGAAGAAAAATCCTCAAAATAAAAAAGAAATAAATAAATCAAATATAAAAGACTTTAAAAGAAGTATTTTTATAGATTATTCAGGAAATAAAAATTTAACATTTCCATTTAATTCAATAGATAATTTAGTTTTATCTGAAAAAGAAATAAATTATAGTCGAATTCAAGAAAAAGAAAATTTACAAAATAATATATTTCTTGGTAATAAATCAAAAAGAGAATTTATTAAAGAATTTGATAATCAAAATATATTGAATAATATATCAAACGAAGAAGACAATCAATCTTTTGTAATAGTTAAAGATGGAATTATTAAAATAAAAACAAATGATGTTATTGAAAAAAATGATAATAATGAACTTTATCAAATTAATTATAAAACTTTGTTATTAATAAAAAAATTATTAAAAGAATTAAATTATACATTCAATATTGAATGTACAAAATTATATAAAAAATTTTGCTTTTATATTTCAAATATTTTATTTATTATAAAATTAAATAAAGATAATTCAAAAGTTGTTGAAATAAATGAAAAAAAAGGAGATAAAAAAACTAAAATAGTTGACGAACAAATAATTACAAAAGAGTTAAATCATATTAAATCATATTTAGAAAAAAAAAATATTTAATATATTTTATTTTTTTAAATTATAAGTATAAAATTGTCTTTTAAAGATTTTTGAGTAATGGATTAAATATATAATTATTATTTTATAATAACTTAGAATAAATAGAATTAAATAATTATTTTATTTTTCTAAAAATAAAATTAATATATTTTAATTATTATATATATATATTGAAAATTAAATACAATTATTTTCTAAAAAAAGGATTTTTCTTTAAATAAAGAGCATTAAAACTTTTAGTTTGATCAAATATATTTTTTTCAATAACATATTGAGTTAATCTTATAATTCTATCATTTAAATTGTTAATTTGTAAATCTTCCATAAAAATATTTAAATCTTTTTGTGTCCATCTATCTTTAATATTAAATAATTGTTCAATTCTTTTTTCAAAAGTATCCTCAAGATTACTTTTATCAATCCATTGAATAAATGGTTTATTATATTTTTTATCCATAAAAATTACACAATTTCCTTTTAAAAATCTTAAATCATAATCTTTATAATATTCATATAAATTATCTTTACAATCACTTTTAATTAAATATTCATTTAAAATTTGTTGATATTTATTAACTAATTCAATAGGTAAATAAATACTAATTGCATTATTAAATAAAGTAATAAATTGATCTAATTTGAAAATATAGTTTTTATCTTTATCATAATTTGAAAAAAATAAATTTTTTGAAATAAATAATTTAACTTTTTCAATGTTAATTGAAACACCAAAATTATCAATATCACAAATAAAATTTAATAAATATTGTTTTTCTTCTTTACTCATATTTAATAATACTTTATCATAATTATTATCTAATTCTTTTAATAAATTAAAAGTATCTTCTTCATCAGAAAAAATTGCTTTATTTTTATAAGACATTGCTTTTAAAATTGAACTTATAATTTCATTTGAAAAAAAAATATTAAAAACACATAAATATTTATTTTCATATAAAAAAATATTTTGTTCTTCAATCATTTTAAAAAATTCATTTTTTGGTAAATCACTTAAGGCAAAGCAATCTTCAATTGTATATTTTTTTTCAAAAGAATTAAAATTATTTTCTCCTGTTTGTAAATTATAATTTAAATTACAATTTTTTTTTAATAAATTATAAATAAAATATTTTTTCGGTATTATATCACAACATTCTAAATTATGAAAAGTCATCAACCTAATTTTTTTTTTATTTATATCATTATCATCTTTTTGATTCAAAAGTAAAAAAGTATTCGTAGTATCTAAAAATTTAATTTCAAAATTTTTATCATTTGTACAAAATATAGTTTTATCGGTTGAACCTTTTATTAATAAATCATTATTTGTTTCTTTTATTTCATTTATTATTGAATTTGGTACTTGAAGAAGAAATAATGATTGATTATCATAATTATCTGAAAAATAAATTTCCATTTTTGTTTTTTTTGGCGCTTATAAATTATATATTTAAAAAGTTTAAATTATATTAATAATTCTAATTCTTATTTTTTGAGTTTATCAAAATATTATTTTAATTTAAGAAAATTATTTAAAAATATTAAATGAAAAAACCAACTAATAGTAACATAGAATTAAAAAAAAGATCAGTTTCAACATCAATTGGGAAATTTAATTCAAATAAATTAAAAAAAAATCGTAAAGTTTCTCCATATTCAAAATTAGGAAGTAAATCTTTAACTTCAAATAATATTCCAATAGATAAAAAAAGTTTATATTCTTCAACTTTTTCAACTTGTGCTCAAAGTATTAATCAATTTTATAATAATAATAATTATACTAGTAAAAATAATAAAAATTTAGCAGATGTTTTAAATGAAATAATTAATTCTAAACTAAAATCAAATAATATACCTTTAAAGAATTATATAAATAAAAAAAATAATAATAATATTATTCCAGTTAAAAAAAGTTTATCTCCATCTAATAGTTTAAATGATTTATTAAAAGTTATGAAAATGCGTTTTTCTAAAAATTATATTGATACTTTATCTTATAGATTATCTTATAATATTCCTAGTGATAATAGAAGAAAAAATATTAGTTCTCTTGAAAAAATGATTAAAATATTAAATGATTATGGAAAGGAAAAATTTGAGCAACAAAAATTAGAAAAAATTGAAAAAAAAAAAGAAATAAATGAAAATATTGAAAAGTTAACTATTTTTTTGAAAGTTTATAAATTGAATAAAAAAAAAAATGATTATGAAAATTTTAAATTAGAAAAAAAAATAAATACATTATTATTTGTTAGTCAAAAATATTCTGATTCTGAAAAAGAATTAAAAAATGTTGCTTCAGAAATTGAAATAATTGTTAATGAAATTAATTATTTAAATAGTGAGACAATTGAATATAATAAATTATATAATGAAGAAGAAAATAATATTGCAGAATTAAAAAAAGAAATTGCTGTAGTTAATAAAGTTATTTCTGATATTAATAAAGATATTGAAATGATAATCCCTGGAATTAATTATTTACATAAACATATGAAAGAAATAAAAACTAAAATTTCATCTCAAGAACATTTTAATAGTAATTTCTTTCTTAATATGGTAAATGTTATTGAAAAGGTAAATAAGAATTAATGTTTTTATATAATTTAAAGGATAATTATTTATATATATTATTTATTTTTTTTGAGAATTTAAAACAATATATATAAATAAAATTATAACTAAAGAATTTTTTTAAAAATGAAAAAAAAATTTAAATACAAAATGACAAAAATAATACATTTATTAATTTAAAAAATATCATTATTAAATGGATTCCTTAAAATGTTCAAAATGTATTACATTTCTTTCAAAAAATAATATAATCACATTTTCATGTAGTCATATATTATGTAAAGAATGTATATTTCATTCTTTTTTTAAAGAACAATTTTCAATATTAAAAAATTTAATATATACAAATAAAATAAAAATTGATTGTCCAATTTGTCAAAAAGGAAATATAGAATTAGATTCAAATATATTTTTATCATTATTAAATATAAAAGAAACAGAAAATTTAGAAAATAAAGTAAAAAATCCAAATTGTAAAATGCATAAAAATAAATCAGAATTTTATTGTGAACAATGTAGTCAGTATTATTGTAATGAATGTATTAAAATTCATAATGAAATAGGGAATTCTCATCATAAATTATTAAAAGAAAAAAATGAAATTTCAGAATTTAAATGTTCAATTCATGAAATGAAAATTAATAATTTTTGTTTAAAATGTAATGAAATGATATGTAATTGTTGTCTTACTTTTAATCATTCTCAACATCAAATTATCAAATTGAAACAATATATTCAAGATTGTTTTAATAATTTAGATTTTTTTAAAAATTATAATTGGGATTATTTAATTCAAGAAAAATTGAGGTCAAATAATAATTTTGAAAATGTTTATAAAGAAACTTTGGAAAATTCCATTAAACAAATTGATGATTTGATTAAAGTTTTAAATTCTTATAAAAAAGAATATATAGAAAAAATGGAACAGATTCATTTAACTCAAATTAATATAAATAAAATATTATTATTATCTTATGATAAAATTAAAATTAAAATTGAATATATTAAAAATTGTGAAGAATTAAAAAAATTAAGTCAATTATATAAACTTATATTTTTAAATGATGTTTATAAAATGTTTCAAACATTTATAAATGAAAAAAAAAATGATTCTATTTCAATTCAAAAAAAATTTTTAATTGAAGATAAAAGTCATGGTAATTTATTTAAAAATAGTATTTTTATTAAAGATGAATTATGTCAAAGTCTGATTAATTTTAATAAAAAATCATTTCTTTCAAGTACTAATTCGAATAATAAAAATTTTATAACTTCTTTTCCAAGTAAAGTTGAAACTTTTGAAAATTCTCTTTCTGAAAGAAATAAAAAATATAATTGAATTATATTAATTTAATTTTTTGAATTATTAAATAAAATGTTCTTGATACTTATTTTAGTATTTAATATTAATATTTTTTAAATTTATATGATTTTTAGTATTTTTTAATTTAATACAAATTTATTTTTAATTAATATTATTATTTAAAGAAATGTTTTCTTTATATTTATTTGAAACTTTAAAAATTGTTTCTTTTTGTGGAGGAATTTTATATTTTATTTTATCTATTTTATCTTTTTTTGAAAATAAAGAATTATTTGAAGTAATGGGACAAAAATTTATTATTGATATAAAAAAAGAAATTACAGATGAAAATGAAATTAAAAAAAAGGTATCTAGAGCAATAGGAATTGAATTATTAATTTCTTCAATAATTGATTTTGTTATAATGATTATAATTCATATTTTAATTAATAGAGCAGAAAAAAATAATAAAAAATTTAAAAATGAATCAAAAATTAGTTTAGATAATTTAGATAATAGTAATAATCTAAATATTAATAATAGTATCAAAAATGAAGACTTTGAAACAATAGGAAATTAAAAAAAAAAATTAATTGCTACAAAAAAGAAATAATTTATATAACATTCTAGAGAAAAAATTAGTTTTGATAAATAAAAAGATATTTTAAAAAATTATATATATTTTAATTTGTTTTAAATAGTTGTTTATTTTTAATATATAAAAATAAATTATTTTAAACTATAATAGATAATTTTACAAATAATAATTCAAAAAAAAAATTATATTAGTTTTTTAACAATTTATTTTTATAAAAATAAGTTACAATCATTAACAAATCAAAAAACATTCCTTTTTTTAACAATTTGATTTTAAAAATAATATATATATATGCAAAAAAAATATTTTATATATAACAAAACAACTCTTTTATATTTATCAAAAATTTAACAATTAATTATCAATATCAGAATCCATTAGTTTAATCATAGATTATTTATAAAAACTTAAATTAAAATTCTAAACTAAAATTATCAAAACTTAAATTAATTAAAACAAATGTTTTTATTTAATTCATTAATAATATCATGAATCATTGCTCTTTTGTTAATATCTTTAACTAATGACATATTAACAACTTTTGCAAGTATTTTTTCTTTAGGATTTTTATATAAATTTTCATTCAAATGAACATTTTTTTCTTCTATATTTTTAACAATATTTCTTAATTTAACACTTTTTGAACAATTTTTTACTTTTTCATCAAAAAAAGGAAAACTTTGAGTTAAAAAAAAATAACCAATAATTCCAAAATTCCAAACATCTTCTTTATAATCATAATAATCATGATTAATAATTTCAGGTGAAATATAAATTAAAGTACCAAAACTATCATTAGTTTTTTCATTTTTACTTAAAATTTTAGAAAAACCAAAATCAATTAATTTTAATTTTTCTTTCATTTCATAATTAGTTTCATCATTAATATCATCATTTTCAAAAGATAAAATAATATTTTGTATTTTTAAATCACGATGAATAATACCAAATTTATTTAAAGTGAAAATACCATTTGCAATTTGTTTCATATAATCAAAAATTATATCAATATTAGGCCAAAATTTATTTAAAGAATGTTCTAAATCTTCTCCTGCATATTCCATTATTATATAAATATGAGATAGAGATTCAAAAATATGATAAATTTTAACAAAATATGAAACTTGAATATGTTTTATTATTTTACATATTGATAATTCCCAAAAAATTGATAATTGATCTTCTAATGGTAAATTATATTGTTTTTCTATTGATTTAATTGCTATTTTTTTACCTGTTTTTTTATCTTTTCCCATAAAAACTCTTCCATATCCACCAATTCCAATTTTATTATTTACTTCATAATAGTCATTTAAATTTTTATATTTTACTATTTGTTTTAATAATTTTATAAAACGATTTTTTGTATGTTCTAAATTAAAGTTTATTTCTAAAACTTTTGGATTTGAATTTATTATATAACATATTAAAACTGAGTTTCCAACTTCTTCTATTTCTAATATTTTTTTTAATATTATTATATTTAATGAATTTTTATTATTATGTGATTTATATATAAATAAAGAATGTCCTGATAAATATATTGTTACTTTTTCAAAATGAATTTCATGTAATTCTAAGTCTTTTATATTATTTCTTATTCCTACTTCACATTTGGATTTAAATAAATAATATTTTTCATTTTTTTCTGTTTTACATTGTCTATTATTTGGATTTATCTCTATTGAATTATCTTCTTCAGCACTATTTATTGTTTTTCTTCCTAATTTTTGAATTGTATTTACTTCTTTTGGAATATTTAAATTATTTTTTGCTTTTTCAAAATCAATTTCAAAATTATTTAATTCATTTAAAATTTCTTCATCATCAGATATATTTTCTTTATCAATTAAATTTAAATTATTTATATTTAAG
>JAEEGK010016265.1_pt1 | contig 16378 bp, 11 predicted proteins | sample 8958771 | NCBI WGS metagenome assembly JAEEGK01 (sample SAMN16246547, study PRJNA631951) | gut metagenome | biome: gut microbiome; feature: rumen; material: SC-attached | host: Bos | place: Iran: Karaj | collected 2018-10 | reverse complement strand
CTTCAGGTCGCCGCCGAGTTCGAGCTCTTCAGCGGCAATCCTGAAAAGTGCATCGAATACGTCGAACGGTTCTATGCCCTGAAAACGGAGGGGCGTTCTGTAATGTTCGATCTCCTGCACATGCTCGCGCTGGAGCTTTCGGGAAAGGTCGACGAGGCCACGAAGGAATTCACATCCATGGTCGACAATACAGAGATGGACCGGAAGCTCCTCTACCGTTATCTCCGGTTCTGCATTGACCACGGACGCGGTGAGGAGCTGTCGAAGATGGCGGACCGTTTGGAGACTTCGGAGGCCCCGGACCTGAAGGCGCTGGCTCCGTTCTTCCGGGCAGAGGCGCTGCTGCTTCAGGAGGACAAGAAAGACGAGGCGCTTTCCCTGCTGAAAACCGCAAGGACGGACCATCCGGACTTCGCGTTCCGCGCGGCAACTCTGTTCCTGAGATACGACCTGCAGGACGAGGCGCTTTCGCGTTTTCTCCCGCTGGTCGGCAATCATCCCGAACAGCAGATGGTCCTCGCCAACATCGCCGAAATTTATTTGGCAAAAGGGATGAAGGCGGAAGCCCTTTCGTATGCAAAAAAGACATGGGAAGCGAATCCGGATGCCGGGCTCGGCCAGTTCGTCTATGCGAAGATGCTCGCGGCAAACGGGCAGTACCAGGACGCGGAAAAAGTCCTCAGGATCCCGAACCGCAAGGTCGAACTGCCGGCGGAGATCGGGAAACTCTGGACGGACATCATGACCCGTTGCGTTCAGGAGGACCTGGCGAACCGGTCTTTCCAGCGCGCGCTCGACAGGGCGAAACACTATCTGGTCTTCTTCCCCGACGATTCCGCGTTTCTGGAGTTCAGGACGCGCGCGGAGCAGGAACTCAAAAAGGCATCGGCCCCCGAACGTTCCGGTCCGTGATGGTCGGTTACGAGGCGGGAGGTCAAGTCCTCCTCAGTTACAGTGACGGGCTGACGCTCCGGCACATGCCGTGCGATTGCAGGCCATAAAGGGAATAGTTCTGCACACTGATTCTGGTGCTGAGCTCGCTCGCGCGAGTACATGAGAGAAGTCCTATAGGCGGGGGTGGTTTTTAGGGATTTTTTTAGGTTTTTTACGGTTTTGGCTTGACAAGATGTGATTTCGGGTGTATTTTATATGATGTCGGTCTTCCAAAAGGCCGGTGTTCTCCTCAAAAGTGAAGCGGAAGCTGGACTGGTCCGGTGGTAGTGGTCGGGCATGGTTCCGAAGAAAAATCGAAAAAACTTCGGATTTATGTTTGACAAAGCGCAGAAGTGTGCTATATTAAATATCACCCGCTTGATTCGGCGAAGCTGATCGAGAGCGGGAGTGATCATTGAGAGGTGCCCTGGGAATGGGACAGTGTTGTGGATTGTTGGGAAGTGTTCTTCTCAAAGGGGTCCGGAAGAAAGTTTCCGGAATTTTTTGAAAAGAGCATTGACAAACAGAAAATCGATGCTATATTAAACAGCGCTGTCCGATTTTGGAGCGGTGCCCGATGGGTGCCGTGACTGGGGCAGAGCGAGCTGGTAGCCGCGGTTAAGCGGATGTACTGGCGGCCATCCCGATACAAGAACAGATGAGGAATCGTCGGGGAACGTATGCGCTCGTGAGCGTGTACGGGAAACGGCGGTAGGACATTGTAGTCTTGTTTTGGGGGTGTTCTTTGAAAAGTGTTGAATAGTGCGATGAGCCCGAGTCAATGGTTTGAGACTTCACGGAATCGATCCGTGAGAAACAACCGTAGTAACACAATAGAAAGAGTCACTCTTTCCGTTTAAGAAAGCTTCAGCGCCTTAGGGTGCTGCTAAGATTTTTTGATTGGAGAGTTTGATCCTGGCTCAGAACGAACGCTGGCGGCATGGATTAGGCATGCAAGTCGAACGGGAGCAGCAATGCTCCAGTGGCGCAAGGGTGAGGAACACGTGAACAACCTGCCTTCGAGTTGGGGATAGCTTCTGGAAACGGGAGATAATACCGAATAACATCATTTTCTCGCATGGGGATTTGATCAAAGCAGCAATGCGCTTGAAGAGGGGTTCGCGTCCCATTAGCTAGTTGGTGAGGTAACGGCCCACCAAGGCGATGATGGGTAGCTGGTCTGAGAGGACGATCAGCCACATTGGGACTGAGATACTGCCCAGACTCCTACGGGAGGCTGCAGTCGAGAATTTTGGGCAATGGACGAAAGTCTGACCCAGCAATGCCGCGTGCGGGATGAAGGTCTTCGGATTGTAAACCGCTGTCAAGAGGGACGAAATTTGACGGTACCTCTGGAGGAAGCCACGGCTAACTACGTGCCAGCAGCCGCGGTAATACGTAGGTGGCGAGCGTTGTTCGGATTTATTGGGCGTAAAGGGTCCGCAGGTGGTTGGGTAAGTTTGACGTGAAATCCCAGAGCTCAACTCTGGAACTGCGTTGAAAACTGCCTGACTGGAGTATCGGAGAGGAGATTGGAATTCCAGGTGTAGCGGTGGAATGCGTAGATATCTGGAAGAACACCGAAAGCGAAGGCAGATCTCTGGACGATAACTGACACTCAGGGACGAAAGTATGGGGATCAAACAGGATTAGATACCCTGGTAGTCCATACCCTAAACGTTGTCAACTTGATGTGAGAAGTAGTTTACTCCTTTTCGTGTCGAAGCAAACGCGATAAGTTGACCGCCTGGGAACTACGGCCGCAAGGCTAAAACTCAAAGGAATTGACGGGGGCCCGCACAAGCGGTGGAGCATGTGGCTTAATTCGAGGCAACGCGAAGAACCTTACCTGGATTTGACATGGACCGGAATCAGCTTAGAAATAGGTTGAGCCCGCAAGGGCTGGTTCACAGGTGCTGCATGGCTGTCGTCAGCTCGTGCCGTGAGGTGTTCGGTTAAGTCCGGCAACGAGCGCAACCCACGTTAGTAGTTGCCAGCAGGTAAAGCTGGGCACTCTACTGATACTGCCCGTGTTAAGCGGGAGGAAGGAGTGGATGATGTCAAGTCCGTATGGCCTTTATATCCAGGGCTGCACACGTGCTACAATGGCTGCTACAGAGGGAAGCGAAATCGCGAGATGGAGCAGATCCGTAAAAACAGCCCTAGTTCGGATTGCAGGCTGCAACTCGCCTGCATGAAGCCGGAATCGCTAGTAAAGGCGTATCAGCCACGACGCCTTGAATACGTTCCCGGGCCTTGTACACACCGCCCGTCACATCATGGGAGTTGATTGCACCCGAAGCTGCTGACCGAACCTGCAAAGGACGGAGGCATCTAAGGTGTGGTTAATGACTGGGATGAAGTCGTAACAAGGTAGCCGTTGGGGAACCAGCGGCTGGATCACCTCCTTTCTAAGGAGCAGACAGGAGATCATACCAACCAAATCATGATCTAGCCTGTCGAGAGTAAAGCCCACAGAAGCGTGGGAGAGGCACTCGGTAACGGGTGCAAGGGTTCACCGCACTATTCAGCATTTTTTGAAGGACGCCGTAGTGGTGTTCATTGCAAGACGTGAACGATTCACGGAATCGGGGCGAATCATCTGCGAGGATGAGGAGTCCGGAAGACCAAGGGGCCTTAACTCAGTTGGCTAGAGTGTCTGCTTTGCAAGCAGGATGTCGAGGGTTCGAGTCCCTTAGGCTCCACCAAAACCGAGATGGGCGTGTAGCTCAGTTGGTTAGAGCGCGTCCCTGATAAGGACGAGGTCCTTGGTTCAACTCCAAGTACGCCCACCATTCTTGAATCTTGTAAGCGTTTTACCGTGGGAGACCACGGAAGCGATACAGCGGAGAAATTCCGCGGTGTTCATTGACATTAAAGATGTTAGTTAGATGTAGGGAAAGCCATTTTATATGGCAGGCAAAACAAATTCGCCCGATGTGGAAACATATCGGGATGCAATGCGTAGAGACAAGCAAACACAAACAGTGAATTTTGGTGGTCAAGCTACTAAGAGCACTAGATGGATGCCTAGGCATTGACAGGCGATGAAGGACGTGATAAGCTGCGATAAGCCGCGGGTAGCTGCAAACAAGCTTTGATCCGCGGATTTCCGAATGGAGCAATCCGGCAGGGGCAATGCCCTGTCACCTGAAACTGAATCCATAGGTTTCAGGGGCGATACTCAGGGAAGTGAAACATCTCAGTACCTGAAGGAGAAGAAATCAATCGAGATTCCGTAAGTAGTGGCGAACGAAAGCGGAAGAGGCTAAACCGGCCGGTTTACCGACCGGGGTTGCGGGACCCTAACACGACGAGCGGGAGTTAGCTGAACGGTCTGGAAAGTCCGATCATAGAAGGTGAAAATCCTGTAAGCGAAAACCGAAGCGAGTCCAGGGGTATCCCAAGTAGGACGTCACACGTGAAACGACGCCTGAATCCGGGGAGACCACTCTCCAAGCCTAAATACTAGTCAATGACCGATAGTGAACAAGTACCGCGAGGGAAAGGTGAAAAAGCACCCTTATGAAGGGAGTTAAAAGTACCTGAAATCCAGTGCTTACAAAGTGTGGGAGCGCCGCAAGGTGTGACCGCATGCCTTTTGCATAATGAGCTTGCGACTTACGTTCAGCAGCGAGGTTAAGCCAGTAGGCGGAGCCGAAGCGAAAGCGAGTGTGAACAGCGCGCTAAGTTGCTGGAAGTAGACCCGAAGCTGAGTGATCTATCCATGTCCAGGTTGAATCTTCGGTAACACGAAGTGGAGGACCGAACCGGTTCATGTTGAAAAATGTTCGGATGAGGTGTGGATAGGAGCGAAAGACCAATCAAACTCAGTGATAGCTGGTTCTCTTCGAAATATCTTGAGGGATAGCCTTGTGCATAACTACGTGCCGGGGGTAGAGCTCTGATTGTTCGAGGGTCCTTTACCTGGATACCAACAACTGTCAAACTCCAAATACCGGACACGCGTATCACAGGAGTCAGACTGCGGGGGATAAGCTTCGTAGTCGAGAGGGCAACAGCCCAGATCGCCGGCTAAGGTCCCTAATTCAAGCTAAGTGGATCGAAGGATGTGGAGTTGCGTAAACAGTCAGGATGTTGGCTCAGAGGCAGCCATCATTTAAAGATCGCGTAATAGCGCACTGATCGAGTGATTCCGCGCCGAAGATAATCGGGACTAAGCTTGAAACCGAAGCCGCGAATAGTATCTTTTGATATTATGGTAGAAGAGCGTTGTATGAGGGTCGAAGCCGACTCGTAAGATGAGGTGGACTTCATACAAGTGACCATGCAAGCATGAGTAGCGAAAAACCGGATGAGAATTCCGGTCACCGATAGACTAAGGTTTCCTGGGCCAGGTTCGTCCGCTCAGGGTTAGTCGGGCCTAAGGCGAGGCCGAAAGGCGTAGTCGATGGACAACTGGTTAATATTCCAGTACCGCCTTGTTATGTGATGGAATGACGCAGTATGCTATGTGCAGTTGGCTATATGCCAATCCAAAGCCGTAGGGCGAGCCGGGTTAAATGACGGCTCATACGCCTGAAAGCCGATGCGCGGTGGAGTCTTCGGATGAAGCCGTTGCGCAAATGCTGTGCTGACGAGAAAAGTTCCTAAACTTAGTAACAGGGTGTCCGTACCGCAAACCGACACAGGTAGTCAAGGCGAGAAGCCTGAGGTGCGCGAGTGAAACCACTTTAAGGAACTCGGCAAATTGACCCCGTAACTTCGGAAGAAGGGGTGCCTCGTAAGAGGTTGCAACAAAGAGGCCGCGGCGACTGTTTAACAAAAACACAGCACTCTGCCAACTCGCAAGAGGATGTATAGGGTGTGACACGTGACCAATGCCCAAAGCTCAAATGGATCTGTTAGCGCAAGCGAAGCAGTGATATGAAGGCCGGGTGAATGTCGGCCGTAACTATAACGGTCCTAAGGTAGCGAAATTCCTTGTCGGGCAAGTTCCGACCTGCACGAATCGTGTAACGATCGCGGCACTGTCTCGAAGTGGAGCTCGGCGAATTTGTAATTCCGGTGAAAATGCCGGATACCTGCAGTAGGACGGAAAGACCCTGTGAACCTTTACTGTAATCTGATATTGGTATTCGGGCAATCATGTGTAGCATAGGTGGGAGACTTCGAAGCCGCGGCGCCAGCCCCGGTGGAGTCTTCAGTGAAATACCACCCTTGGTTGTTTGAATCTCTAACCTTAACCCGTCTATCCGGGCAAGGGACCGTGTCAGAGGGTCAGTTTGACTGGGGCGGTTTCCTCCAAAATTGTAACGGAGGAGCACGAAGGTACATTCAGCACGGTTGGCAATCGTGCTTAGAGCGTAAGGGCATAAATGTGCTTGACTGCGAGACTTACAAGTCGAGCAGATGCGAAAGCAGGTCCTAGTGATCCAGCGATGGAACGTGGAATCGTCGTTGCTCAACGGACAAAAGGTACTCCGGGGATAACAGGCTGATAGCGCCCAAGCGTCCATAGCGACGGCGCTGTTTGGCACCTCGATGTCGGCTCATCTCATCCTGGGGCTGTAGAAGGTCCCAAGGGTCCGGCTGTTCGCCGGTTAAAGAGGTACGCGAGCTGGGTTCAAAACGTCGCAAGACAGTTTGGTCCTTATCCACTGCGGGCGCAGGACATTTGACAAGATCATTCCTTAGTACGAGAGGACCGGGAATGACTGACCTCTGGTATTCCAGTTGTCTCTAAAGAGGCAGCGCTGGGTAGCTACGTCGGGAAAGGATAAGCGCTGAAAGCATCTAAGCGCCAAGCCCCCTTGAAGATGAGATGTCCCTGGATCTTTGATCCCTGAAGACCACTTGAAGACCACAAGTTTGATAGGATGCAGGTGTACGGGCAGCAATGCCTTCAGCTTAGCATTACTAACCGGTCGTGAGGCTTGACCACCTTTTTTTCCTTCCAATGTCTGCCAGGACATTAGAACGAAAAAAATACCAAGCTGCGTTTTCTTACAAAATCGCAATTTCCCAATTTACTCAATTGCTTGTCGCACAATACCGACAATCCGACATAAACCTGACATCTTTAATCCTTTTTTTCCGGTGTCCATGGCGGGCTTGTAACTCACGTTCCCATCCCGAACACGATCGATAAGGGGCCCAGCGACGATGGTACTGCATATTTGACTGTGGGAGAGTAGTTCGATGCCGGATTTCTTTTCGGAGCTTGATTCTTCAGAGTCAGGCTCCTTTTTTTTGCGCTCAGAGCCCTTGACTTTTCCGAGTAGCGGATTATAGTATTTCATAAACATGTTTTTTCTGCTGTTGCAAAACCTTTTATCAGCAACACCTGAGGACAAAAAATGAAAATCCATGCAAGCCATCTTTCTATCCAAAGGGTGTGCGTCATCATGGGGCCATGGCGCATCGGCTTTTTGTTTTCCGCATGCCTGGCGACAATGACCCTGATTCTGGACGAGACTCTGGATACCTGGTTCTTTCCCGATTCCGGCCTTCTTCTCTTCTACTGCGGCACGGGGTTTTTCGTTGTAACGATCAAAGGATTCTATCAATTCTCAGATATCTATACCCGCACGACATTCCGCACGATGGGGCTTCCGTACAGTAAGTGGAAGATCGTCAGAACGTATCCCGTTTCGGCGTCCGCTCTGACAAAGATGGAAAAACCCGACAGCCGATGGCTCGCCTTCTGCCTGACCATCCTTCTGCCGGCCTTGATCGGCGGTTTCGTCGTATGGTACGCGCGAAAATATGAAGCCGTCGTGGATTATCATCATCCGGCATGGCCTTACGGTTTCTATGTCTATCCGCTGTTGCTAGTCGCCCTCGGGATCCCGTGGCATCTGCTTTTCGGCAGAAAGGGGAAACGCTGTCCGTACTGCCTGACCCCGCGCACGATTGACTCCTTCGATTCGGAGCATCATATCTGCCTGCGGTGCCATACCAAGTACGTTGCGGAAAACGAAAAAAACGAGCCTCATCCCCCTGTCCCTGAATCATGTTGAATTGAGCTTCAGCTCGCCTTCCGAGGAGCGAAGCGACCCCCGAAGGGCCAACCCAAATATCCCTGTAAAACAAACGAATGTCAATATAGTTTAGCAAATAAACAAAGAAAAAAAAATAACCTTTTTACTATTTGACAGAAAGACGAAACGTGCTATCTTTATAGTATATTCGAAACCTTTTAACAGCAGCACCGCAAAAGAGCTTGAAAATATGCCGGATACCGAAAAAGACTGGAAAACGGACTGGGCGGAAAACCTCAAAAGGCTGGGCTGTCTGATCGCAGTCCTCTGTTTTGCCGCCGTTGTCGCCGGCTTGCTTACGCCCTTGCAATCAAGGGGAGCCCGTGCGGAAAAGCTTTGGCAAGAAGGCATTGCCGCATACGAAGCGAAGGATTACGAAACTGCGGTAAAATACTACAAGGAAGCCGCGGAACAGGGCAACGAGAAGGCTCAGTTCAATCTCGCCCGCTGTTATGCGAAAGGCAACGGCGTCGAACAGAATCAGAGCGAAGCCGTGAAATGGATGCGCAAGGCCGCCGAGCTGGGATTTGCGCCGGCACAGAACAATCTCGGTGCGAATTACAAAACGGGTACTGGCGTCGAACAGGATTTTGCCGAGGCTGTCAAGTGGTACAGGAAAGCCGCCGAGCAGGGATATGCCGAAGCGCAGCTCAATCTCGGCTGGTGCTATTATGATGGCGGCGGCGTGGAAAAGGACCTCGCCGAGGCGCTGAAATGGATCCGCAAAGCCGCTGACAACGGGTTTGTGGATGCGCAATTCGCCATGGGCTGCGTTTATGCGGAGGGGGCGGGTATCCAGGAAGACAAGACCGAGGCCGCCCAATGGTTCCTCAAAGCCGCCGAACAGGGCCATCTTCAGGCGCAATTCCTGCTCGGTGACTTCTTCCGCAGAGGCGACGGCGTCAAACAGGACTGGACCATGGCGGCAAAATGGTATCTCCTCGCCGCAAAACAGGGACACCCGGAAGCACAACACAACCTCGGGTGCTGTTACGAAAACGGCAACGGCGTGGAAAAAGACCTGAAAGAAGCCGAATCCTGGTTCCGCAAATCCGCCGAACAGGGCGTGGAGCAGGCGAAGGCCGCGCTCAAACGCATCGGCGCGGAATAATCCCGACCTGCATCAACAATGAACCTCAACCCCTCCATCCGTAACACTGTGAAAGAATCTGAAATCATGTCGAATACGAAAAAGAGCAGAAAAACGTCCTGCTGCGACAATAATGCAGAAACCGCGGAAGAGCTGTTGCAGAAAGGCAAAACAGCCTACAAAGCGAAGGATTTCGAAACCGCGGCAAAGTATTTCAAAAAGGCCGCCGAGTTGGGCAACGCCGACGCGCAATTCTTCCTCGGCGTCTGCTATGATAAAGGCATTGGCGTCGGGCAGGACTCCGCCGAAGCGACGAAATGGATCCGCAAGTCTGCCGAACAGGGCGATGCCGAATCGCAGTTCATTCTCGGGTTGCGCTATCACAACGGCGACGGCGTCGAACCGGACTCCGCCGAGGAGGCGAAGTGGTATCGCAAGGCTGCCGAACAAGACTATGCCATAGCGCAATGCAATCTCGGCCTCTGCTATGACAGAGGCATCGGCGTCAAACAGGATTCCGCCGAGGCGGTGAAATGGTATCGCAAGGCCGCCGAACAGGGCTATGCGCAAGCTCAGTGCAACCTCGCCGTCTGTTACGAGAACGGCATCGGCGTCGAACAGGACTATGCCGAAGCGGCGAAATGGTATCGCAAATCGGCCGAGCAGGGCTATGCTCAGGCGCAATACAATCTTGCCACCTGTTATGCGAAGGGCCTCGGCGTCAGGCAGAATCAAGCCGAGGCGGCGAAATGGCTCCGCAAGGCCGCCGAACAGGGCGACGCCGACGCGCAATTCGGTCTCGGCTCCTGTTTTTTCTGCGGTGACGGTGTCAAACAGGATTATGCCGAGGCGGCGAAGTGGTTGCGCAAGGCCGCCGAGCAGGGACATGCCAAAGCCCAATTCAACCTGGCGCTCTGCTATCGCAACGGCGAGGGCGTCAAAAAAAATGGCGTCAAGGCGGCGGAATGGTTCCGCAAGGCCGCCGAACAGGGCGACTCCGACGCACAGCACAACCTCGGCACGTGTTATTTCACCGGGACAGGCGTCAAACAGGACTATGCGCAAGCCTTGAAATGGTATCGGAAAGCCGCCGCGCAGGGCGACCCCATGGCGCAGTTCAGCATCGGCATCTGCTATGAAAACGGACACGGCGTTGAACAAGATATGGCGCAAGCCGCGAAATGGTATCGCAAAGCCGCCGAGCAGGGTTTCGCGGATGCTCAATTCAACCTCGGCATCTGTTATTACAACGGCGCAGGCGTCAGACAGGATGTGGCGCAAGCGGCGAAATGGTACCGCAAAGCCGCCGAACAGGGGGATATCAAAGCGATGTACAACATCGGGGCGTTCCTCGCGAGCGGAACAGGCGTCAGGAAGGACGTCGCCGAGGGCGCGATGTGGCTTCGGAAAGCCGCCGAACAGGGTCACCCCTGGGCGGAGGATGTGCTCAAACAACTTGAAGCGGAGTATCCCGGGGTGTAACCCCGCTCCACTCCAACAGCAATACCGTGAAAGGGCTGAAACCATGTCGAAAAACAAAATGATCTATGGGGCGGGGGGCGCCGTTCTCGCGATCTCGTTTATAGCCTTTATTGCTCTCGCGGTCAGAGAGGATCTGAAAGACGGAAAAGCTTCGACTTCGCAAAAAGAAAACGTCGGCGGCATACCCGCCAAAAGTGCCCCGGCAAAAAAACAGAACACCACGGTCGGCAGGGAGGATTACGAGGCGGGGATGGCACTCTATGAGGAAGGGGATTATGTGGAGGCGCTGGAGTGTTTCCTCGTGTCCGCCGACATGGGCAACACGGCGGCGCAGGATATGCTCGGGACCTGTTATTACAAGCTCGGGATGTGTTATTACAACGGCGGCAAGGGCCTGGACATTGCGCCCGTCGGACAGACCGCGATTCAGTGCGAAGAAAAGGACGAGACGATGGCGCTGGAGTGTTTTGTTGAGTCCGCGCAGCGCGGTTGCGCGGACGGGCAGTACCAGCTCGCGACCTGTTATTACAACGGCGACTGCATCAAAAAGGACGTGCCGGAGGCATTGAAATGGTACACCAAGGCGGCGGAACAGTTCCACGCCGAGGCGCAGTACAGTCTGGGCCGCCACTATGAGCGCAATGCCCGTTCGCGCCGCGACATGGAGGAAGCCGTGAAATGGTTTCGCAGAGCGGCGGAGCAGGGCCACGCCAAAGCGCAGTACAGTCTCGGTTATCGCTACCTGTCGGGCGAGGGCGTCAAGCAGAACAGCGCCGAAGCCATGAAATGGCTGCGCAAATCGGCGGAACAGGGCTATTGGGCGGCGCAGCTCCAGCTCGCCTCCTGCTGTGCGAACGGCATCGGGGGCAGACAGAACATGGCGGAGGCGATCGACTGGTACCGCAAAGCCGCGGACCAGGGGTCCGCCATCGCGTTGTCCATGCTCGCGGAGTGTTATAAGACCGGCAGAGGCGTCGAACAGGACATGGCGGAGGCCGTGAAATACTTCCGCAAAGGCGCGGAACTGGGGTACGCCGGGGCGCAGTACAGCCTCGCCGAGTGTTACCGTCTGGGCGAAGGCGTCGAAAAGAACATGGCGGAGGCCGCGAAATGGTACCGCGAATCCGCGGAACAGGACGAGATGGAGGCGCAGATCCGTCTCGCGCGCATCTGCGAGACCGGCGACGGCGTCGAAAAGGACCTGCAGGAGGCGATCAAATGGTACACCCGAGCCGCGGACCACAGCGACTCCGAAGCATTGGACGCGCTCAAACGCCTCGGCGTGGATTATCGGTATCTCCCCGCTCGGCAGCGGGAATGGCAGGAGAAGCTGAGGCGGCAGCGGGAAAAGCAGAAAGAATTGTGAGCCATGATCGGTCAAGAACAAGAAAACGATCTTCAACTTTTTTGAAGGAGCAGACGACATGAAGGAAAACAAATCGGATATCGTGCGCATCCACGACGACGCGCCAATCGGACTGGCAGCCGCGCGGGATGCGTCCGGCGGCATTCCGCAGGACGTCGGCACGTCTCAGGCGGAATCACCCGGCAAGGAGAATGTGAAAGACCGTTCGATCTACGGCGGCGACACGCCGATCAACCTGAAATTCCCCCTGTGTTTCCATGATATCTGTGACGGATACATCGTGTTTCCGATGGTCATGCTGATTTTCATTGCCTTTTCGTGCGGGGCCTGGGCGTCGATATTCAAACAGCTGTTATCCGGGGAGCCGGCCGACCGCGCCGGATTGCTTGTGAATCTGCTGATGTGCGTGCTTTTCGGCATCGGCATCGTGTGGTTCGCCTATTCGTGGTTCGTGGATTACTACCGGAAGCGGGCGCGGTCCATCGACATCGACCCCGCGACGAAAACGTTTCACGTGCGCAATTTCGTGCTGACTCGCGGAAAACACTGCCGACCGGCTTTTTACCCCGAACTGACGTTCACGCTGGACGACGTGCGGAAGGTCTATTTCCAGCGGTCCGCAGCTTCGCCCCTCTTGGTCGTCGACAGCGGCTTTTACATCGTCATTCCGGAGGGGTATCTCTATGTGTACGGGAAAACGAACGAGTTCCTGCGGATGAAGTATTTCCTGCTCGTGGAGGCGGAAGGGAAGAACGAAGCCAAAAGCTACATAACCCTGGACGGCGTTTTCCGCGTCTTCCTCTACCGCGACTAGGATCAGCGGGGGATCACCTCCGGGCACGGGGACCGTTTCCGAGGCGGAGTATTCCGAACATTCCGAACCGGTTTTTTATAAAAAACGTCGAAAAAACTTGACACTCTTTTCCTTCGGTGTTACATTATGAAGACAAGGGGACATTGAGTTTACCATGAGCGAACAAAACACATATTCCGGGGGATTCCGATGAAAAAGTACCGGCTGTATTTCATCTATCTGCTCCCGGTCGCAGCGGGGCTGCTGCTTTTCGCGTTCCTGATGGCGGGCCAATATGTGTTCGACCCTCTGAGTGACATCTCGAATCACAACACGTACGGATTCCCCACGCCGGCCGCGATCCGGCTCCTGACCGGAAACAGCTATGAAGCGGTGGCAGACGGATTCATCTCGAAGCCCTCCTACAAGCACGTCAAGCCGCGGTATTATGTCCTGCGCACGGATTCGGACGTCGTGGCGAACGCGGTCCATCTGCGGGCGCTGACCGACGATGCGCTGGTGCGGCACGATGACGAAGAGGACGAACGGCTTCGCAAGCAGTACGAAATGCTGAACGAGACGCTGCGTCCGCTCCTGGACGGCGACGATATGACCGCCGAACATGTCTCGTATCTCTATCTCGGCGACCCGGACGTCCTGTCCATTCCGATATTCTACTATCCGCAAAAGAAGCTCGTCGTCTACGTCATGGAGTACATCCGCTGCAACGGTTCTCTGCGGCGCGATCTCCGGAACAGAAACGACAGGACCTGCTATTGACGAGGGGAACGCGATGAACGAAGATCGACAGGAAAAGCCGGAACGGAACATGAACACGCCCTCTGCCGCGACCGCCGGGTCCGCCGCCGAGTCCGCCGTGCAGCGCAGGAGCGAACGGCGCGTCGCGTGCATGGCGGGATGCCTTCACGGGTTTTTCATGCTGGTCCTGACCGGGCTTGTCTGCGCGGGCGTCCTTGTCCTGCATCTGCAACACCGTGAGGAGCAGTATTACGACATCCCGACCGTGCTGAAGTATCTGACGGGCAATCAGTACACCGTCGTGGCGCACGGGTTCGGTCCGGTCGACGACAATCTCTTCCGGACCAGCTACCGCTATCTCCTGGCAAACACCGGTGCGGACGTGATGACGAACCTTGCGCTTCTGAACGCGCTGAACTGCGAGCTTCTGCCGCCGGACGAATCGAATGTGCGGCATTCCGATTTCAGGACGCCGGAGGGGATCCGGCGCCGTATCGAGCCGCTGCTCGGGACGCCGCTGCCGCTCGGGGACGATTGCGTGATCGTGTCGTGTCCGGTGGAGCGGGTTTCGGCCACGGATGAAGATTCGCTTTACTCGAACTCGGTCATCTGCTATTCCGCGCAGACCGGGACGATCCTGATCATAGACGAACGAAAGTGAGCTTACGACGATGAACTTTGTCAACTGTTTCCTGCTTTATGCTCTGGCGATGCTGATTCTCCCCTGGCTGTTCCTGCGGGAACCATGCGACTATCCGCTGTCGAAAATACGGAAAGTCCTGTTCGCGGTCCTGCTGTGTGCGGCGCAGCTGGTGATGGTGCTGGGATTTGTGAAAGGCGCGGCGTTCAATGTGAATCATCATGCGCGCGGGAGATTGCAGGGGTATGTCAGCGAGGTTCAGAAGGTGCTTGGCGAGGAGAAACTTTCCGCGGATGAGGTCTGCGCCAGGCTCGCGGAAACGAAGTATTATCAGGAAGCGGATCCGGCGGAATGGCGCGCGTTGAGGAAACCTGTGGTCGTCCAATCCTGCCTCGTGATCGCCGGACTGATTCTGCTGGCGGGCGTCCTGTTCGCGGCGGTCCGTTTCAAGCTCAAAACGCTGCCGTTCCTGCTGCTGTTCTACGGCTGCGCGGCGGGCGGCTTCATGGCGAGCCGTTATCTCTCTGACAGCGTCACGGAGCTCATGGATTATGGATTCCAACGCACGGCGTTCCGTGAGGTGAATCTTGCCGTGATGGCGAAGATCCTGAAGACCGAGGACCGTCTCGCGTTGCGGCTCGCGCTGGAGGACGTTAAAGACGCCCGCGTCTGGGACAAAGAGGATTTTGAAGACTTCGGGACCTGCCTTGCGATGTGTCAGGACTTCGTGTCCGTGCTGTACGAAGCGCTGCGGAAACGCGAGGCGGGAAAAGAGGCTCCGGCACCCCGCTGAAACTCCGCCGGAAAACTGACCGGGGCTCTTTCTCCCCTATATGATGCCGGAATTGTCTATACTGTTCACAAAAAAACTAAAATCTTCGCTGTTTCCGCTTGATTCCCGGTCCAGGCGTACACGGACGGGGACCCCGGCTCCATCGTGGAGCTGTACGATCCCGCGGGGAAAAAGGCGTTCCGGCTGTATTTCGAGACGAATCTGTTCGCGGAGCGGTCCCACACATCGAACCTGATCCTGGTGGAGGAATGGGACGAGGCGAACCAGAGGTTCGTGGACCGGGACAAGGAGCATTTCAACATGTTCGTCAAGTTCTGCCGGCCGACCGACGAGCTGATCCCCCGCGACCTCGAGGAAGATCTGAAGATTCAGGCGAAAATACTCCTGCTGGAAACGCTTAAAGACACGACGCTTTCCGACGTCAAGGTGCGCGATCTGATCGAGGAGAAGATTCAGTATCTTTCCGTTCACTGATTGGCGGGGGCGGGCGTTCCGATGGGGACGTAGCCCGTATCCTCCACGAGTTTCTGTCCCTCCGGTGAAAGCATGAAGTCCACGATCTTCCGTGTGTTATTCGAGCGCGGGCGTGCCGAGACCATGTACACGGTTGCGACGTGCGGATAGGAGCCGTTGCGGATGTTCTCGACGGTCGGCGCGACGCCGTCGACGGAGAGCAGCTTGATCTGGTTGTTGCGGAGCATTTCCGTGGAGTAGTAGCGGAACGAAAACCCGAGGGCGGCTTTGTAGTTCCGGTAGTTGGCGGTGTCGTTGATGATGTCGCCCATGCCGCCGAGGCGGTCCTCCTTCAGCGGAGGCATGATCGGCGTGTCGCCCATCAGCTTCTGAAGCGTGGTCTGGCTTCCGCTTCCCTCGTTGCGCTGGAACGGGATGATTTTCGTGCTGAACGGCGCGCCGACCTCCTTCCAGTTCGTGATCTTCCCGGAATAAATGCCCTTGATCTGGTCCGTCGTGAGGTTGTCCACCGGGTTGTTCGCATTCACGAAGAAGACGAAGGCGTCCATGCAGAACGGCGTGAGCTCGTATTGGATCCCGGCCTTTTCCGCCGCCTCGGCCTGCAGTTTCGACGGCGCCAGCGCGAAGATCAGGTCGCGTTCGCCGGTCAGCAGTTCCTCGTAGATGACGTCCGAGCCGTCCGTTCTAAGATACCAGGGATTTTCCGCGACGGTTTCCGGGTACATCCCCTGCACCATGGCCGCGTAGATCGGGTAAAGCGCATACGCGCCGTTCAGCTTCGGGAAACCTTCGGCCGGATTCAGGGCATATTGCGCGGGGATTTCCACCTTGACGAGCTTGTTATCCTCGGAAAACGGCTCGTATTCATACCAGTCGATCTCCTGCCGCATGACCGGGAAACGGTCGACCGTCCACCAGGTCCAGGCGTAAAACGCGCCGGCGCAAACGATGGGAGCGAGGAGGATGCCCAGGAAGACCCGTTTCAGTTTCCTGGGACCGCCGAACAGGAATATGCAGACCACAAGAAGCAGACCGACAAGGAAC
>JAEEGK010016263.1_pt1 | contig 16379 bp, 16 predicted proteins | sample 8958771 | NCBI WGS metagenome assembly JAEEGK01 (sample SAMN16246547, study PRJNA631951) | gut metagenome | biome: gut microbiome; feature: rumen; material: SC-attached | host: Bos | place: Iran: Karaj | collected 2018-10 | reverse complement strand
CAAATTTCTTGGTAAAACGAATCCGGTTAAACATATTAGGAACTATCCAGCCCCTGTCTTCTTTTAGCTTTGTTAGTTCCGGGAAAAAAGTCTCTCTTTTTTCATCAAAGTCCAAAACAGATGAAAAAAGACCGCTATTGTTTAATCTGTCACCGAGAGTCTCAAAATCATTTGACATTTTGCTAAGGAGCATGACTGCCTCCCCGCCTATGTTCTTACCTTCGGTCATCTCTTTAAGAACAGATACAAGAACATGATAGTATGTATGACATACATATATTCTTTTGTTAATCGCTGCATCAGATATGTTTTTCAAGTAGCTTCTCCATTGCACTAAGAGAATTAAAATTTTCGGGAATTACTTCATCAACGTCAATTTCTATTCCCATCTCTTCAGAAATTTTTGCAATTAACGTTATAATATCGAATGAATCAAGCACATTTCCATCTACAAGTCTTTCCTCTTTATCAAAATCTATATCCGGACGTAATTCTTCAAGTATTGTTTTCAATTTATCCATTTCAATAATCTCTGCTTTCAATTTTTTTAATATGCATATATTGTTTATATGCTTCAGCTCTATCCACTTTTCCTCTTGCATTTAAAGGAATTCTATCAATGGCTATTGCTTTGTATGGCAACATATATTTGGGCAAAAAAGATTTTAGTCCCACCAATAAAGATTTAAAATCCATTTCTTTGTCTTGTATCAATAGAATTATATTTTCACTTTCCGCATCATAAACTACACAAAAATCAGCATTACCCAAATATCTTAGTATTGCCGCTTCAATCTCTTCCAGTTCGATTCTGTGACCCATGTGCTTAATTTGGTTATCTACTCTACCCGAAAATAGGTACTTATCACCATCAATTGTAAAATAATCTCCTGTCCTATATACAATATCAGGAAAAAGATTGTGTAACGGATTTTGAATAAATCTTTCTTTAGTCTGTTTTGGGTCCTGATAATACCCTTGCGCCAAAAAAGTACCTCTTACGTACGCCTCTCCCTTTTGGCCGTTCTTTGCTATCTCACCTGAATCAGTCAAAAACAAGACTTCTGAATTCCGAAAAGTTTTCTCAAGAGGCAAATATGACGTAGTCTCCATTCCTGAATACTTATAATATAAGCAATTTCCGGTAACCTCACTTGGTGCATATAAATTATAAAAATCTGCTTCAGGCAGAACCCTTGACCAATACTCCATACACTTTACAGGCATAGGTTCACCGGAAAAAAATACATGTTTTATACTTGAAGGTACACATTTGCCAAAACAGTTAAACTTTTCAATAAACTTGACTGCCGATGCCGCCCAAATCAAAATAGTTATTCCATTATCAAAAATGTACTGCGCAAGTTTTGCCGGTGCAATAAAATATTTATTCGGAATAACGCAAAGAGTTCCTCCGAGATAAACAGATAAAAAAATGTCTTTTGCGGAAACATCATAATCATAAGAAGCCTGGTTCCCAAAAACTTCTTTATCAGAATCTGATAATTTAAATTCTTCTACAAACGACTCAGCAAAAGAAAGAATCGATTGATGGTTTTTAACGATTGCTTTTGGATAGCCGGTAGATCCGGAAGTAAAGACCATGTATAACGGATCTGTAGAAATCATTTTAGGCAATACCATGTTTTGCACATTTCGGTCATTTTTCAAACAATCGTCCAAAGACACCCGCTGAACTAAATCAGTCGATGCTTCAAATAATCCTTCCTTGGAAGAATCTATTATCAGCGCAGGTTTCATTTTATCAATCAGATATTTTGCCCTGTCAGGAGAAATCTTTTCATCAATACATGCATAATAATTTCCTGATGCTATTACTCCCCATATTGCCAAAAGACTGCGAGCTGATTTAGTCGTTACCACAAAAATAAGATTATTAGAGTGCTTCAAAAAGGCTTGAATATTAACTGCTATCAATAATGACTTTTTTAGAAGTTCCGAATAAGTGAATACATCCTCTTCATCTCTAATCGCAACTCTATTTCCATATTCTTTTTCTGAATTTACGAGCAAATCAAATACGTTTGTCATCTTAACACCTGTAATCAGCTTAAATAATCTTTAATAGGTAATCAGACTCCTGTCTCTCCAAAACCCCACTTCGTACACATTTTGCTTATCATCCCAATCTAATTTATAACCTTCAAATCTGTAAAGGTTTTTTCCTTCGTTATGAAGCAAATCATCTTTTAGAACTTCGTACGCACCCTTTAAATCAATTACATGCATACCCCAGCCCCTAAACTCTGTACTCTTTCCTACATTCTTCTCTTCAAAAAAAATATTGTCTTCAGTTGCCTTAAGTTTAACATCGAGCCTTCGAACCCACATAGAATAGGTTCTTTCCTCTGTCACTCCATTTTCATCCGTATAGTAGCCAATGAAATACTTTGGATGTCTATACGGAACCTTTTGTGACATCTCAACATAATGCTTAAAAGTCATGCTTCTGACTGCTCGAATATTAAGATCAAGCTCTTTAGCTCCATTTTGATGCATATAATAAAAAGGTGAAGCTTTTCCCCACGCTTCCTGATTGTTCATGCCATAAAGCATTTTAGCATCTTTTCCCCATACCATAAAAGAATAAATCGGGTGCTTTGTGCGAACAAAATCTTTTCTATTATTCAAAATGTAATTATTTAAAGAGCCAACCTCGCCCTGCGTTTTATAATAGTCAAATGCCTCTCCACGGCAAAAGCCCCATGAGTAAACAGGAAAAAGCAAAGTGCCTTCCATTGTAACATGCGATTGCAAAGCGTTAATCAGGTCATCTATAAAATTATTAATTTCTGACCTGGTTTTTAAACCCAATTCCTTTTGTGCCTGAACTACAATTGCTGTTATATCGGAACCAACGTAAACTATATCACCCTTTTCAACGCCGATTTCAGAAAGTTTGGCATCAAACTCTTTCCAATAATTTTCATTGTTCATTAACATTCTCCAGTAAATCGTGGACGGAAAGTTTATCCTTAATCTCAATTAGTTCCTTAACCGCTACACCTATTCGATTACTAATATCTATTAAGTCATTAGTTCCGTCCGCATATGCAATAAAATTGGTTAAACTTTTGATTTCTTCGTAACTGCCCTTTCTACTAACTGTCGGATATAGATTTCTTTTACCCAGTTGCGGTTCACACAACACTTTAATCCTGTATTTGCCATTATGCTCATGCAAATCTATAACTTGGGTCATTATATCATAAGAACCTGCAAAACCCTCAGGTGATACAAGAGACATATCATCCTTTGATGTGTGATATTCAGGAAATCTTCCAAACAAAGAACGCGAAAAACCGACTACAGGCAAATCCACCCCTGGAGCATTGTATTGTCTCTCATCAGATCCTCTGTTCAAATAGTCATATCTGGTATATTTAACATTGTGGTCCAAAACATTTGAGAGTGCTCTGTCCGCCTCTGTATTGGCGTATCGGGATTCAACAATTGAGTAATTGTTATTATCTCCAACACAACTTAAATTATAACCGGCCACAATATGTTTCTTCATATATTCCAGATTTTTTGAAAGATATGTTATGGAGCCTATGGTTTCGGGGATAAAAATAAATCTGTATGTATACCTTCTGTCAGTAAGGCTGTTAACATATTTAATCAGGTAAGTCGACAGAGCCGGTCCGGAACTTTCATTATTTGCCATATGGGGATGACATACATAGGTTGAAAAGAAGATTTCTTTATCTGACTTACCCTTTATTACCAATTCGCCATAGGTCAAATTACCATCAAATAATTCGCTGTCTATGTACATATGGTACTTCCCCTCAGGAAGAGAATCTCTTTGCTCTTTTGTCATGCAAAAACCAAATCTCTCCTTGTAATAGGAAGTAACATAAGGAATTGCGTCAGGCATATCTTCCTGTATATATACATATTGTTTCAATTCATCCAAATCAACCCATTTGTCTACCGGAATGGAATATCCCATAATGTGAAGCGGATTAACTGCGTAATCTATTATTCTTTCGTGTTTTTCGTTTTCTATGTACCCAAAGCGAATCTTCCACTCTCTGGGAACTTTCCAGTCATAAACGACCGTATTGCTGGGAACATTCTTAATATCAAGCAAAGGGCATTTTGCTTCTTTCAATTCTTCATTGATAATTCTTAATGTCTCCAAAACGCCTTCACCGGTTATGCTTCTTCCAATAGGAAATATTCTATCTGCCAAATCATATATTTCCTTACCGATTGCACTCATTGCTCTGTCTCCTTTGATGCTCTGTAGCCTTTTGTAATAATAGTATAATCAACCATTGCTGGCAAGTTTTTATTTTTGTTTTAAATCTCTGTAAATCCACAAGCATGAATATTGTATGTAAAATCTTAGAGGATAGTTCACAAGCATATCTATATACTTCTTCTGTTCATTATCCATATACTTCCCGTATAACGGATTACTTCTGAATGCCGGAAACTCCTCAAGCATACGCTTTCTCATATTCTTAATAAAAGAATACCTCTTTCCCTTTTTGATTCTCATATATGAAAAAACCGTGTTAATCAAAAAAGTTGTAGTAAAAACACTCTCTATCTCAGATTTATACTCGTCAAAAAAGCCTCTTCTTTTCATTTCCGAAAGCATCATCTCTGCTGCTTTAACTCTGTCTTTACAACGAGCGGCAGTAATGGTATGTACTGTTGATGTATCGTGTTGGTAATAATAGTACATTGGCTCAGGTATATATTCCAGATGCTTAAAATACATCGCCCATACCGGACCGGCACAGTTATCTTCATAAAACATTTTTTCCGGAAAATTTAAATCATTTTCTTTAATCAAAGAAGCTCTATAAACTTTCATAACCATGCTTCCTGAATCTTTTAGTAAAGCATGTCTTTTTTCCGCAGTAATAATACCTGTCTGCTCCGATGTGAAATTGTTTTTTATAACTCCCGGCTCAAATGTATGTTCATGCACAATCGAGTATCCACATCCTACAACATCCGCACCGGTCTCTTCACCCTTTTTTATAAGCTTTTCATAATAATCAGGTGTAATCCAATCATCCGAATCGATAAATCCAATCCACTCGCCTTCTGAAGCTTTAATACCAACATTTCTGGCTCCACCCTGACGCATGTTTTCCTTTAAATCGATTACTTTAACCTTCTTTGGATACTTCTCTTCATAACGGCTCAATACTTCAAAAGAATTGTCTGTAGATGCGTCATTAACCGCAAGAATCTCGTAATCGTCAATTGTCTGATTCACCAAAGAATCCATGCAGAAAGCAAGTTTATCATCTCCTGCCGTGTTGTACACCGGTACTATAATGCTTAACTTCATCTATCCACCTATATCATCTTATTATTACTATGAATCTCATGGGCTTCATATTTATCCATGAAACTGCTACCCTTTTTATTGCTCACTAAAAATCTCCTTTAGCTTTTCTGCCAATCTTTTTGCTCCAAGTCCGTCAACAAGACTTTTTCCTTTTCGAGCCATCTTCTCGCGCAATAATCTGTCTTCAGAGAGCTTTTTGGCTTCCTGGTACAAGTCTCTATAAAAACCTTCCCGAGTTCTTACATCCCCTGCATATTTCATCACGCTTTCTTTTTCAAAAGCAAGTGCACCTGACAATTGATTATCTGCCAAAGTGTAATTAATAGTCGGGACTGAGCAGGCACATAACTCATACATAGTACTTCCGGCAGCAGAAATGGCCATATCACAGGAACACATAAGACCTTTCATGTCCTGCACATTATGATAGACTTCTATTCTCCCATTACTTTCCGACTCGTACTGCTTCATTTTCTCAAAGTCTTCAGACATCATTCCAACTACAAATCGAAAACGTAATTTGTCGTTTACGGTCAGTACTTCTTTTGCAATGTTTACAGCAACATGAAGAGAATCAGAACCACCTGTCAAAACCAAAACATTTTCAGCAACCTGCTTGGTTTCTGTGATACCTTCTTCTGAAAACTCTTTCCTAAGCGGAGCATATTGAGGTCCCAGCAAAAGAATGGGATGATTATCACTGTATATTTTCTCATATTCAGTTCTGTCGGCGTAAACACTGTAATTTATAATTAAATCCACCGGCAATTTTGTAAAATAGTCATCAATAAATACTGTTTTTTTCTCTTTAATAGCTGAAAAATAATCTGCATCAACGTAGTAACTGTCTACGACTATCACTTTCGCACTCTTGAAGCAATCCAGTTCTTTCAATAAACCTGTCTCTTTACTGATATCTGCATAAGCAGTACCCAGAACATGAACTTCATAACCTCTATTCTCAATAAGAGACTTCATGCATGATTCAGCCAAAACAAACTCGGATTTTATACCTATATCCCTTAATGCATCTGCTATAGAAAGGCAGCGCATAATATGACCTGCTCCAAGTATGGAATTTCCGTCGGCTCTAAAAAGAATCATATTTTATACCATAATAATAAAAGTCATTATCTGCTTTTTGTTTTATAAATCCGAGTTTTTCTATAAACCCGATTGAAGGAATGTTGTCCTTGTTAATTACAGCCGTAAACTCTTTACATTCCCAATTTTTTTCAGCATATTCGATTAGCATTTCCAAAGCTTCTTTAGCATATCCTTTTCCTCTTGCTTCTTTTTTCAAAAGATAGCTTAATTCCGCTTTTTTGCTATCAGACTCTTCTCGTTTAATTCCAAATATGCCTATTATTTTGTCATGTAATATAGATTCATCTCTCACTATGGCTACACAATCAAGACGATTATCGTTCTTAATATAACTGTTCTTATACCACGAAAGATGCTCTTCCTTAGTCAGCTTATGAGGATTGGTAAAATATTTGTATACGCTTTTGTCGCCTCTCATGAGCACTATCTCATCAGTATCGTTTTCTGTTATTTCACGAAGAAACAATCTACCCGATGATAAGCCGATTACTTTTCTATCTTTTCCCATGTAATAGGTTCCCCAAAACTAATGTCTTCTGTTGTTCTTTTTCCTAATAACTCCTTATAATACTTTGGAGCAACACCATTTGATGGTCTGATTGACCTAATGTTCTCTTCAGTAATTAATTCACCTTTTTTTATATCTTTTACTGCAAAAAGACTTCTTCTGAATTTTGTCGATGCTTTCTCCTTTTCGGAAAGCTCATACGTAGGTCCCTGGGCAATCAGTTTGGCGCTTCTGACATCTTTAACCATTTTTGCAAAATCTTCAACCGGCATACTGAATTTGCTGTCAGCACTTTCAACGCCTTTTATCATAATATGCTTTTCTATAACCATAGCTCCCAGAGCTGTACCTACCACAGCCCCTAAACTTCCTTCACTGTGATCTGACAGTCCTATCGGAAGATTAAATCTTTCTTTCATATCTGTTATGTTTCCAAGATGCATATCTTCCCATGGTGCCGGATATTCACTACAGCACTTCAAAAGAACTATCTGCTCATTATTCATCCGCTTACATGCTTCTATAGCTTCTTGAATTTCTTCCGGGCTGGCCATACCGGTCGATATTATCATAGGTTTCCCTTTTGATGCCGCATATTCAATCAGCGGAATATCCACAAGCTCAAAGCTGGCAATTTTATAGGCTTCAGCCCCCAATTTATCCAAAAAATCTACAGCTTCTCTGTCAAATGGTGTAGACAAAAAATCAATACCACACTTCTCACATTCCTTTTTTATTTGTTCCTGCCATTCATAAGGAGTGTAAGCTTCTTTATATAAATCGTATAATTTATAGCCGTCCCATAAGCCGCCTTCTATCTTAAAAAATTCATTGTCACAGTCTATAGTAATACTGTCAGCAGTATATGTTTGAATTTTTAAGCAATCAGCTCCGGCCTTTGCGGCTTCCCTTACTATCTCAAGAGCATTTTCCAGACTGCCACCGTGATTGGCACTCATTTCGGCAATTATATAAACTTCATTATTGTTAATCTTGTCATAAAGATGAAACATCTCTATTCTCCCTTAATTATCCTTTTATATTTTTCTTCCGCAATCAGCCAATCAGTCTCATTGTCAATATCCTGAACTTCCATCTCGGATATGATAAAAGGAATAGTTTTATTCATAACAAGTTTCTTTTCTTTTGCAAACGCCTCAGTTTTAAAAATATAAAACTGACCGCAATCATGATAAATCGGTTCCAGATCCTGACTTCTGGCAAAAGCATACTCAGGATATTGAAATTTCAAACTGCCATCACTGATTACAAAACCTCTCTGTGGAGGAAATCCAAAACGCACTACAGGAACCAGCGCATCTGCGTCAGAGTTTTTAAAAGACTCAATTGCTGCTTTCAATTTATCTGCCGTAATGAACGGTGCAGTAGGATAAATACAGCATACTGTGTCAAAAAAAAGACCGGTTTCTTTATATTTCTCAATTACTTCCGCCAGCACATCCGCCGTCGTTGCAAAATCATTACTCGTCGCTTCACTCCTGAAGAAAGGAACCTTCGCCCCATACTTTTTTGAAATTTCAGCTATTTCTTCGTCGTCGGTTGAAACCATAACTTCGTCAAATACGCCTGATTCAAGAGCTGCTTCTATTGAATAAGCGATAATCGGTTTACCGAGAAATTCCTTAATGTTTTTGCGCGGAATTCTTTTGCTGCCACCGCGAGCGGTAATAATTGCTATGCTGCTCATGAGTATCTCCTTGTACAATTCTGTTCCAATTTATTATAATACAACGAATATACCTAAAACAACAAACAATAACATAAGCAATTTCTTAAGGGATTATTATTTTTTCTCCTGACTTTACAAAAGAATTCTTATATTCCGTGTAACCTAAAAGAGCTTCCGAAAATCGGAAGCCCGTTAACTCTCATCGTCTCGCCAAAGAAACGATGAATTCCCTATCAACTTTCAGCATCTGCATTATTTCGTCAATGGTGAACCCGCTTGCGAGCATATGCTGTACCACAGTATCAAGTCTGTTTTCGAATCTGGGGTCTCTTACGTAAATTTCTCCTGTTGCCGTTCTGATTTCGGGAATGTTCATAAAATACTCCTTTCACACTACATTTTCTTTTGCAGCCTTTTAACTGCTTCATACAATAAGTTACGATTCTCCACACCCTCATACTCGAATGCATTTTGCCTTGGCCCTGCATCCGAAAACGGATTTTATCCAAAAATCTTTTTTGAGTCAATGAACGAATTGTGAACAAAAACGGCAGAATATGAACAAACTGTTAACATACTAAATGACTTTCTTGTTTTTTCTGGATTTTTCGTATCGTGTCAAACAACAATATGTCATAACATTTTTTCAATTTGTTATGTGCTAATTTAAAAAATATTATTCGCTATTAAAATCGACCATATGAATAGAGCGACTTTTTGTATATAGACCCGGATAATAGTTAGAAAATAGTGACAAAAAAATAAGAATCCCAGATTACTGGATTCTTACTTTTTCATCGGAGTGACGTGATTCGAACACGCGACTTCCACGTCCCGAACGTGGCGCTCTACCAAACTGAGCCACACCCCGGCTTGCTTTTCAAACAAGGTTGATTGTACATTATGCCCCTTCTTTTGTCAATATTCAAAGAAAGCGGCCCTGTCACTACCTGCTTATAATGTACTTAAATATAGGATTGCCCTGTGAAGAAAACTTTTCTTCGTACTCTGTCATGATGTTGTCTTTATTCATAACCTCATCATTGTGAAGGTCATATGTAACGGCTTCAGCTTTCCAGCCCGCAGGCTCCAGTTCTTCAACCGCAAAATCGAAAAGTCCTCTGTTGTCCGTTTTAAACTCCAGTGTTCCTTCTTTTTTTAGTATTACATCGTACAAAGAAAGAAACTGTCTTGAGGGAAGCCTTCTTTTTGCATGTCTGTCCTTTGGCCATGGATCTGAGAAGTTTAAGTATATTCTGTCTACTTCGCCTTTATCGAAATACTCAGTTATTTCTTTGGCATCAATACACAAAAACCGAAGGTTGGAGGGTACCTCATCCATTTTTTCAAGCTTCTGAAGCGCTCGCAGCAAAACGCTTGAATATTTTTCGATTCCCACAAAATTAATATCGGGATACTTAAGCGCATTATCTACTATAAAGCGCCCCTTTCCCATTCCTATCTCTATATATAAAGGATGGTCGTTATTAAATATCTTATTCCATTCACCTTTTTGAGGTTCATGGATTACGTACTTACTGTTTGCTATGACTTCTTCGGAGCCTGTAATGTTTCTTAATCTCATATTTTTCCTTCACTTCCAAAAATCTTCATAGAAAATATAGCCAATATGATTTTTAATGTCAACTTAATTATGTTATTATGGTTCTCGGAGAATGATATGATAAATAAATCTTTTAAGAAAATAATATTATTAATTTCATCTTTTTGCATGCTTCTCTCACCGGTATATTCTCATGCCGGCGAGCTTAATTATATGGAACAAAACCTAACTATGCCGGTTAAATCCAATTCCGTGGAGAACTGGCCCATAGGTCCGGCTGTCAGTTCCTATTCTGCGGTTTTGATGGATGCAGATACAGGAGTCGTTCTTTATGAAAAGAATGCCCACGAAAAAATGTATCCCGCCAGCACCACCAAACTCATGACGTCTCTTCTTGCGATGGAAAAAGAAGGCGCCAATCTTAACGATCTTGTAGACTTTTCCTATGATGCTGTTATGAGTGTTCCGCGAGATGCCTCCAACATGGGTATCGATCCCGGCGAAAAAATGACTTTGGAGGAATGCCTTTACGGTATACTCGTGGTTTCTGCCAATGAAGTTGCAAACGCTGTAGCGGAATATGTCAGCGGAGATATTGATTCTTTTGTCAATCTCATGAATACCCGTGCCAAAGAACTCGGCTGTACGGATACACATTTTAACAACGCTCACGGTTATACGGACCCGGACCACTACACTTCCGCTTATGACCTGGCGCTGATGGCAAGGCCGTTTTTTAAAAACGAACTTTTGTCAAAAATCTGCAGAACTCCTACCTACCACTGGTATGCTACGGAATATCAGCCCGATGACTTTATTTTAGGTTCCACCAATTACTTTTTCAGAGGTACTAAAAGCTGTGACGGTCTGGTAGGTTCCAAAACAGGTTACACCGATGAGTCCCGTAACACCCTTGTTTCTTGTGCGGAGCGAAACGGTATGAAGTTAATCTGTGTAGTTATGAAAGAAGAAACTCCTTACCAATATGATGATACAAATCTTCTTTTTGACTATGGTTTCTCCAATTTCGAAAAAGTAAAGGTTTACGATTATGAGACCAAATACACCGTTACTGACGAAAGCTTCTTTCACTCGGACTCGGATGTATTCGGAGATTCCAGACCGATTTTTACAATGGACAATTCCTCCATGGTAATTCTTCCTAAGACTCTTACTTTTAAGGATTTAAATTCTACTCTCAGTTTTGATTCTTTGGCAGGTTCCGAGAAAGTTGCTACGGTTAATTATGATTATAAAGGCGTGTATCTTGGCAAAGCTGACATTTTCTTTTCCAAGGCTTCGGAAAGCGATTTTTCTTTTGACTCAGCCGAGGATATAGCTAAACTGAATGAAAAAAAACCGACCTACATATTCATCAATCATGTAATTTATGTGGTTCTGGGATTATTCGGTGCGATTTTGATATTTACTTTCATAAGAAAGTTTTTGAAAAGCATTCATTTCACCGAAAGAAGGAAAGCCTCAAGACGCTGGCGCAGAAGAAAAAAACATGTGCCCGGACCGTCTTATAAGGCTTACAAAAAAAGTGGCAGAAGGCCTGTGAGGAAAAAGAAAAAGAGAAGTTCTTCATATATCGACATATAGTTATACAAAAAGTCCGAACAAAATGTCCGGACTTTTTTAATCCTTATCAAGCAGCCGTTTCCCGCTTTTTTTGGCGGCATACAATATAAAGATACAGCATCAATGTCATGATACAAAACGTAGGAAAGAAATATAAATATGCCGGTGCAGGCATTACTATTGATATTGCGCCAAACGACATTAGATTAATTAAAGCCACGATTCCCAAAGTTGCTCTGAAACCGTTTTTCCTTGTAATCAATTCGACTATACCGCGAACAGAAATGTAAATATTGGCAAGGACCATAATTAACGCCGTCAAACCATATATTCCGGTTTCAAGAGTAAAATCAAAATATTCTTTTGCAAACCGATATACTCTTTCGGCAAATTGAAATTTAAATGGAACATAGCGCCATTTCATCATAAAATCGGTATAATACTCGCCATATCCCACATCCCAGCCTACGTAAGACCACTCTTCCAAAGCCGGATATTCTTCATTTTCTTTCAGTAAATCCGAATCCTTTTTCAGTCCAAACGTCTGTAAAAGCAAATTTGTCTTTATCTCTGCTGTCAGCAATAAGTTATGCTTAATAATATTATGATAGGCTTTTGAATACTCTTCAGCCGTAACCTTGTCTACGGCTGACTGATTAATGTCGGAATTACCGCGCACATTCACGTTATAACTTCTATAACCCTCTGTTGAGTAATACTTTATCAGCCTAATCGGCACAACTGCTTCGATTTTTCTAAGATCATCCTCAGCTCCCTCATATGATAACTGAGCTTTGTCCGAATAAAAAATCCAGTGAAGCGTATCAAAGGAATTCATCAACTTATAATCATCGCCGTAGTATTTTATACCACCTATTGTTTGAGGCACAATCAGTAAAACAAAAAATGCCGCATAAATCACAAGCTGCTTTATCTCACTCTTATAATCATGCCCAAAAATAAACCAAAGATATGCTACATATGAAAGCAGACCGACTATAATGCCCTCTGTTCTCCAGATACTCAAAAAAGCAGCCAGAAACGCTATCCCCATAAGTTCCGGAATTGTTCTTTTGCGCTTTTCAAGCATATCAAACACAATAATAGCGATATAAATAGATATAGCTATCATATACATACAGACTCTGTGGCTGTAGGTAATAAATTCAAGTGCATTGGGAAAACAAAAAACGGCAAATAACAGGTATCTTTTCTTCTTTGAATATTTTCCTGCCTTAAAAAATATATATGAAAAAGAAAAGAAAAAAAATGACCACTGGAAAAAAGAAATAGAAAACCTGAAAGGAAGAACAAACATACAGGCCGCATATACTATGCTTGAATAAAAAGAATGCCAGTAATCAGGCATAAGTCTGATAGCTGTGGCAAATGTAGTTAAATTATCCTCCATATGCATTCTTCTGTTTGTAAAACCTTCCGGCCATATCAGAAAAAGAAACAATACTCCGCATACATAAATAATGATAAACGGAATATAATCTCTTTTAAAATTTTGAATCAGAAAAAACACAAGATTCCAAATACAAAAAACAAGCAATATGGAGAATAATTCAGAAAAAATAAACGCAGTTACCGTTTCGGTTTTTACGCTTACTATGTCGTTTACTACCTTGGTACCCGAAACACTGTAGCCGATATTTCTTAAAACAATTTTTGAAAAAAATAAAGTCAACAAAATATGTAATGCAATAATGGCATATTTTACACTTTTACAGGTTATTTTTTTCACTTAATCCGGCTCCACTTTAATCTGTCATATTTTAATACATGACAAAAACTATTAGTATTTAACTTCTTCCTCAATGGGAAGCTCCAGTAATTCGGGGTTTTCAATAAGCTTTTTGAGAAGTTTCATGGATCTTGCGTAATAGAATCCGTCGGAAATTCTTTCATCAATGGTGATTGACAAAGACATCTCTCTTCTCATTGTCACATTTCCTTCTTTGTCGTAATGAGGTCTTGTATGTTTCTTGCCGATAACGATAAAGATGGAAGTGGTACCCCAGTTCATAAGATGATGGTAACCTACATTCATTCCGATAGAACCGAGGTTGGTAAGAACTACGGTACACTGATAGGGATCCGTAGCTATAACGGACTTGGGCATCTTTCCGTGTCTGTCAAGGAATCTTGCAATAGCACCGATTAAATGCTTGCCTGGAAGCTTCTGAATAAAGTTCATGGCATCCGTGGACTGATCGGTACTTATTTTGCAGAAATTAATCTGGTCCATGACTTTCTTGTTAATGGATGCAAGTGTATCACCGTCTTCAGCTTCAACTCTTGCAAGAGTTTCCTCTCCGTCATCCCTGAAATTCTTTTTAACGGTAAAGGCAGCTGTGAGATCATTTCTCTGATACATGGTCTTATTGGCTATAAAACGGTTCATGTGAGGACGAAGTCTTATAGTCTTAAGAGTAGCGGCTATTATAAGTTCAAAAATAGCGATTTTATTGTCAGGGTTTTCTTTGTTCTTCTGCCTTATGTACTCTTCGGTCTTCTCCAGATTGATATGAAGAGTCATAAATGCTTCATTGTCGCATCTGTTAGGATACATAAGAGGCATTATATAATGCATGGAATCAAGATTCCTTATAAGCTTTGCGTCTCTTCTGTCACCCCATCTTCTTCTACCCATTTATTTTCCTCTTTCTTTGAAAAATCTCAAATAGTCTTTACCAAACATAACAATTTCTATTAAAAGGCACATCACTGCTGCCGCCCACACATCCGTAAAAGAATGCTGCTTTACAAACATAACCGATACACAGATGAGCAAAATCCAGACAGTCATAATGACTTTCCATATGGGTTTAATATCTTTTTTCTTGAGCCATATGGATAACATGGCCAAAGAATAACCCACATGAAGAGAAGGACAAACTCCTGTAGGTGTATCTATTTTATAAATCGAGCCAAGTAAAAACGTACAGAAGTTTTCATGCTCAAATGCCGCTGGTCTTAAGTACTGAACCGAAGGCCAGATAATATAGGTTGCAATGCCTATTACCTGAGTGGCTATAATGAATATCTGAACCTTCACAAAACTCTTGGTATCGTAAAATAAAAAATATAATAGCGAACCAACCATTAAAAGGTACCAGGATGTGTAAGCTATGATGAAATATTCGTTGAACGGAACTATATCGTCAACTATGCTGTGTACTTCATGACATCTTTCTATCGGTACGAATTTCTCCGTAAGTACATACATTGTTAAATACCATACCCAGCCGAGAAGAAGCCATAAATGTCTGTACTCGGGAGAGTTGATATTGGAAAATCTGAGTTTGGTATAATCTACTGCCGGTTTTTTCATAATATAACTAAGGTCTTGTGCTGACCGGATAATCTTTCTTAGAAATATTTGGATAAGGAACCACAATGTGGATGGGAAGATTGTAGGCAATCTCCGAAATCTCATCCATCAGGTAATTGCATATTCTGTCCTGCTCTTCTTTGGGATTGTTCTCATGATTGTACATGATGGGCTTTCCTATAACCATTTTTTTGAGTCTTGGACATATATACAGCGGAACAAAGGGAATATCCTTCCCTGTATCTTTATAATACATTTTCGCAACATTTACAAATCCACGCTGAAATTCGTGAACTATATTATTGTGCTCATCATAATCTTCAGGAAAAACAACAACCGAATAGCCCTGTTTGAGTTTCTCGGAGGATTCCTTGAATGTATTGATAATACGCTTGTCCTTATATACCGCTATAGTGTCTGCATTTGTAAAAATGCACTCCGCTATAGGTGCGATGACATATGACAATAATTTATAAAACCATCTGACTGTTTTAGGCTTGCCGGACCAAAAATCTTTGTATGCATAAGCCGGAACCAGTTTTCTGTCCATCATTTCGGCTATGCACCATATGGAGAATTTACCCGGAAAATAAAGCTCTCCCATAATAGGTCCGTTCATCTGGGAATGATTACCTACTACAATGGCCCCGTTTTTGGGAAGATTCTCGATACCTTCAACTTTAATCTTTGGATAAAAAAGCCATACTGTATTCTTTATAAACTTGTAAAATAAAACACTTCTTTTTTTAGCCAAATCTAAATCTAACCATTCTCTTTTAGTAAATCACGTGGATTATTATAGTATAACTATTTTTATTTGACAACAAATTCACCCCGTTTGTCATGCAAGCGGGGTGAACATTAACTAATTATTCGTCACTTTCTTCCTCGGCTTCTTTGGCTTCCCTGACTCTGTCTTCCATGTCTTCGCCGTATTCCTCGTCATCCTCTTCATCCGAGGATGCTTCGGAAAGACCGAGTCCGTTTCTTACCTTTGCAATCTTGGCTATCTTGACGCCGTTCTTTAAATCCATGAGCTTAACGCCGGATGTGATACGACTGATTTCCTTGATATCACTCATTCTTATCTGAATGATAATGCCCTGAGTGGTAATCATCATAATCTCGTGCTCGTCCGTAACTGCCTTGACACCTACGACTTCTCCGGTTTTTTCGGTAATTCGGTAACACTTAAGTCCTTTACCGCCTCTGTGCTGTATCTTGAAGTCTTCGAGATTGGTTCTCTTG
>JAEEGK010016262.1_pt1 | contig 16379 bp, 8 predicted proteins | sample 8958771 | NCBI WGS metagenome assembly JAEEGK01 (sample SAMN16246547, study PRJNA631951) | gut metagenome | biome: gut microbiome; feature: rumen; material: SC-attached | host: Bos | place: Iran: Karaj | collected 2018-10 | reverse complement strand
ACAGAAACTATGGTTCTCTGCGTGAGTACTATTATCCTGTAACTATCGATGGTGCCAGAACCTACGAGATGTATCTGGACATCGGTATCGGTCGCTATGTCACCATCAACTCGCAGATGGCTAATTCAACCATCTACATTGATGGCGAAAACGTGGGTCAGTCGCCCATTAACCACAAGTACTTGAACTATGGTCGTCACACCGTTCGTGCCTTGAAGGACCGTTTCGAGGGTGAGACCTCGTTCATTATTACTACCGACGATGATGCCAGTCTTCGTCTGGTTAACGTCGAGCAGCGCGATATGTCCGATCACTTTGGTGATGTGACGATAAACGTTGATAACCGTGCAGAAATATGGTTCGAGGGTAAGAACGTGGGCAATGGCACTTGGCAGACCCAGTTGCGCGAAGGTTCTTATGTTGTTGAGACCCGCAAGGCCGACTGCGACCCAGAGAAGACTTCATTTACTGTAGTTGCACAGAAGCAGAACACTGTACAGGCTGCACAACCTACACCTCATACCGGTCGTCTGAGCCTTTATACCCGTCCTCGCAATGCGGTGGCAACGATTAACGGAGACACTCCTATTGACCTGACGGAATCGCACACCTTGCCCGTTGGTACTTACCAGATTAACCTGACTCGCAAGGGCTATGTTGCCAAGAGCGGACTGGAATATATTGTTCGTCATAACCAGACCACTCGCGACACCATTTCGATGGAGCGCGTTAAGTACATCAAGCCAATGGCCTTCTACTTCGGTGCAGGCTATAGCATCCGTTCTCTGGGTGGTGTTACTGGTTTGTTGGGTGTTACTTATAAGAAATTCGACTTGCAGGCAAGTTATACCTTCGGTTTTGGCAAGTCAGAGGAAATTCCCTGGTATTCTGTCGATGGAACTGATACCTATCTGAGTTCTATGACCTATAAGCGTTCTACGCTGGCCTTTAAGCTGGGCTATCAGGTTGAACTGACCGATCGTATAGGCATTACTCCACAGGTTGGCTACGAGATAGAGCGCCTTTCAGGAACTGTTGCCGACGGAACCAATTCATATGGTGACGGTGCTATTGCCAACTGTGTGTCAGTGGGTGCCAAACTGCTTTTCGCCCCAATGGAGCGAATCTACCTCTTTGCTAATCCTGCTTATTCTATTGGAATCAGCAAGGATAAGAACTTTGAGCGTATCGCTGACAATAGCGACATCTCGGCTGGTGGCTTTATGGTAACAATAGGTGCCATCTTCAATTTCAATTTCTAATCTATACCTTATTATATATATAAAGACTGAAAGATATGAAGACAAGAAATATCATAGCCATACTGGCTGCATTACCCATCGTGGCAGGAATGACAGGTTGTAAGTCGGACGAAGAGCTGACTGCCAAGCCTGCTAAGGAAATATTGCTGGTGGAAGAAGGTCGCAGCATCGAGCTTCGTTCTGGTGACGAGGAAAAGGCTGTTACAGTGACTGCAAACTGTGCATGGACCATGAATGTAATTCCTGATCTCAATAATCCCTGGCCTTCACTGACCGTACAGCCACAGCGTGGTACGGGCAATGGAACGCTGGTGATTCTGTCAGACCAGAATACCTCGATATTCGATCGTTTGGATACTATCATGCTGACTTCCGATGGTGGACTCCATCAGAAGATAGCCATCCGTCAGAAGAGTGGTGACCCCACAATCAATATCTCTTCCAAGACCATCTCTTTCCCTGCCAATCCTGCAGGTGCACACTTGATGTCTATCACCAGTAACGATAATTGGAATATCCAGACTCCTGCTGGCATCAACTGGCTCCACTTGGATAAGACGACGGGTGCGACGGGTGCTACGACCATCAACGTAACAGCCGACCGTGTTACCTCTGATGCTGCCCGTTCTACCTCTTTCACTGTCCTCTATGGCTCAAGCAGTGCCGAGGTTCAGGTAATACAGGCAGGTATGAACAGTGACGATATCTATCTGTATGTTCCCATCGACCAGACTGGTTTCGAGGCCAAAGGTGGCGAACAGATGATTCGTGTGGAGAGCAATGCTGAGTGGAATGCTTACATTCCTTCTTCTGTTGATTGGCTGCATTTGGAGCCTATGTATGATCATCATGGACATGACAACTACAGTAGCTCGACGGGTGTTGGTAATGGAGAGGTTCGCATCTACTGCGACCAGAATACCAGCACGATAGCTCGTCTGACAGCTGTTGTCTTCATTTCTGGTACCAAGGATCCCAAGCAGTGCATCGTATTGGTTGAGCAGGCTGGCGTAGGTACTCCAGAGCCTCAGACCGTCGTTGGCGACTTGACTTCGCTCTATGTTGGCAATACGGGCGCTGAATTCCGCTTTAGCTTCGTTTCTGACGAAGAGGTGATTGACTACGGACTGGTTTACAGCAGAACGAATCGTATGCCAACCCGTCAGGATGGTGAGGTTGTGACCGTTGGTCGCGGTGGTTACACGAAGAACGTGTTGGCAACACTTGATCGTCTGGAGCCCACTACAACCTATTATGTTCGTGCTTATGTGCTGTCCAAGACGGGACAGGACAACTTTGTCTATAGTCCTAATGTGGTAACCATTACTACTTCTTCGTCAGCTACAGAGCCGGGTGAGAGCGATAATCCCGATCCACGTCTGGCTCCTAGACAGTAAACTTAGAATAAGGACCCTTTAACTTGCATATTATGAAAAAGAGTCTATTAACTATACTTTGCACCCTGTTGTCCGTGTTCTCATGGGCACAGGGTACAACAGCAGGTGATGGATCGGCTGAAGCTTATGCGGTGCTGACTGATAATCAGGACATTATATCGCAAGGGGCTACTGGCATTACCTATGGTAAGACCCTGACGTTCTTCTACGATACGAATAAGTCGACTTATCCGGATGCGATGAGTGTTGGACCATTCACGATTCCTGTTGACCGTGCTTGGGAGAATCTAAGTGCAAATATTACAAGTGTTGTGATTGAAGATTCGTTTGCAAACAACACGACGCTATCTTCTACGGCATACTGGTTCTATGGTTTCCAGAATCTGGCCACGATTACTGGTCTCAGCAACTTGAATACTGGGAATGTGACTGACATGCAGTATATGTTCTATGACTGTAGTCTATTGGAGAGTGTCGATGTCAGTGGTTTCAATACTGCTAATGTAACGAACATGAGTGGTTTGTTCTATAAGTGTCATAAACTGCAGACCCTTAACCTTAGTAACTTCAACACTTTCAAGGTAACAAACATGAGTTGGATGTTCTATGGTTGCAATGAGTTGACGAAGATTTATGCAGGCAGCTATTGGACTACCTCATCGGTTAATCAAAGTGAGGAAATGTTCGTGAACTGCACTAAACTCGTGGGAAGTGCAGGCACAACATACGATGAAAGCCATGTAGATGCCTCTTATGCCCATATTGACTTGGCTCCTTCTAATCCAGGCTATCTGTCAGACCCCGATGCTTCCTCATACAACGAGGCTTACGCTGTGCTGAGTGAGAACAATACTGTGCTGACATTCTATTACGATACGAATAAGTCGACTCATCCGGATGCGATGAGTGTTGGACCATTCACACAGGCTTCTGAGCGAGGTTGGAATAGCTATATGACAGATATTACAACCGTTATTTTCGACGATTCGTTTGCTAACGCTACTAATATTACCAGTACAGCCTATTGGTTCGCCGATTGTAGTAGTTTGACAGAGATAAGAGGAATTGGCAATCTGAATACATCCAATGTGACGACTATGTTATGGATGTTCTGTGGTTGTACATCCTTATCTTCGATTGATCTCAGTGGATTCAATACGGTCAATGTAACGGATATGAGTTACATGTTCATGCGTACTGGATTTACATCGCTTGATATCAGTAGCTTCAGCACCTATAAGGTGACGCAAACAGATAATATGTTTAGAGGCTGTTTTGGCCTAACTACCATTTACGTTGGTAGTGATTGGAATACGGGTGCTATAACTTCTGGAGCCGATATGTTCTTGAACTGTTCCAACCTCGTTGGTGGTGCAGGAACAACCTATAATGCGAATCGAATAGATTATACCTACGCTCACATCGATGGTGGAGAAAATAACCCTGGATACTTTACTGAAAAGAATGCTTCATATAATGAGGCGTATGCTGTGTTGGTAAGCGAAGATGGTGGAAACATTATGTATGCAACGCTTTATTATGATGGTAATAAGGCTAGTCATACTGAGGGATTTGCTGTCGTTGGTCTTGACGAGATGTTGCAGAACCAGGCTTGGATGATGAACCGTAGTAACATTAAGACGGTTAACTTCGACGAGTCGTTTGCTAACTGTAATCCAACCAGTACAGCCTATTGGTTCGCATTCTGTAATTCTTTGACAGCGATTAATGGCCTGCAATATCTGAACACGGAGTTTGTGACCAACATGGAATATATGTTCCATATGTGTCCTGCGTTGAGCTCTATCGATCTCAGCCACTTCCGTGCCAAGAGCCTTACCAACATGAACGCTATGTTTGGTGGATGCTCATCGCTGACTTCACTTGACTTGAGTGGCTTCTTCACCTTTACCGTAACCAATATGAACTATCTGTTCTCTGGTTGCACCAATCTGAAGACCATTTATGTTAACAAATACGATTGGAGCACAGAGTCTGTTACTGCTGGCGATGGTGTCTTCGAGAACTGTACATCGCTCGTTGGTGGTGCTGGCACAACCTTTAACGACAGTCATATCGACTATACCTATGCCCGTATTGATGGAGGTCCAAACAGTACGACACCAGGTTACTTTACAGACAAAGATGCTACTGCAAGTGTCGTAGCACCTGAGTTCCGCTTCGAAGGCGACAACCTTGCGATGACAACTGAGACTCAGAATGCCAGCATATTCTATAAGGTGGCAGAACTTCCTTCTATGGCTGAAGCTGTAGTAGATAGTGTAAGGAATAGCCTGATAGTAACACCTGACGGACAGCAGTCTACTTATTATGAGCATCCCTTCGAGTTGAAGATGGCTGCGGTAGTGAAGGCTATTGCTGTTGCAGATAATGCAACGGGAACAATCGTTTCAGACACCACCACGATGGTCTACGACTATGAGGCATGGGTGAATCTGAAGGCTGCAGTGTCAAGTGGCACAGACCTATATGGTCGTGCTCAGGGTAATCCTAATGTGGATGCTCAGTTGTTAGAACAGTTGCAGTGGGCTTTGAACGAGGGTGACATGATTTACAACAATCGCGCCCAGATGGACAGCTTTGAGGCTACCCACTTTACACAACGTATCAATGAACTTTGTGCCCAGATTGAGGCTCAGATGACTCCGGGTAATCATACAGTCTCGATTACGGCTGGCGCAAATGGTTCTATATTATATATAATAGGTACAGGTACTGCAGCTCAGGAAGGTGAAGTTCCTGCTGAATCCGAGGTAGTGCTTTCTATAGCAGATAAAACTCAGTTGGAACTGTTCCCACGTCCTAATGATAATTATCATTGGGAGAATGTTACCCTCAACGATACGATTAACTTTAATGAATATGTGCAGCAGAATAATGCAGTAATCGTTCTTGTAGATCAAGATATGAAGTGGAAGATTACTTTCGCAGAGAACGCTCCTGTACAGAAGGTGGCAACACCGACCTTCAGTTTCATGAATGATTTCAGTGAGGAGTTGACGATTCAGTCGGAAACGGATGGTGCTGAGATTTACTACAGAATGAACGGACGTATGCTAGAGGAAGGAGACACAGACTTCGCTAGTGGTAGTCTGAGGTGGAGCAACTGGAATGTGACAGGTGCTCATGCTACTGGTGAGTTTGCTTACGGCAGTGGTATAGGCTATACCGACGACTATTGTCTGAGTCTAACGAATACGGTGGCCGGTACGTCTGAATCGGCTCAGGCCACTTATACTTTCAAAAATGCGCTGACTCAGGACGGTTATTACACCCTACGTTTCAAGGCACGCTCGCAGTCGGGTAGGGGACAGTTGGTTGCATTCTGCCAAAACGATACGCTGCCTGACACTCGCAGTGCGGAGGCTACTTTCCAGATTGGTTCTCAGTATCAGGACTACTCTATGATGGTACGTATTCCCAATGCGAATAGCAACCAGATTGTACTGGCCTTTGGTACTACGGTCGATACTTTATTTATAGATGATGTTTTGTTTGGACCGGTTATTTCGAGCACAGAGGGTGAAATGCTGACCCGCTATACTGGCGCTCTCAATTTGGATCAGGGCGTAACCATCGAGGCAATAGCCAAGAAGGACGGTATGGAAGATTCAAAGCCTGCTGTTTTCGATTACTTCTATAGGGGATGGAGATATTTGATGGAAATTTTTGACTATGGTTGCCAAATCACGCACCAATGCTATGGAGACCCCAATGTCCCATTGGATGAAGTGCAGAAAATGGAGGCAATACTGGCCGATATGTACAGCCATTATTTCGAGCGTCGTGGCAAAGAACATGTAAACGACTCGGAATTGATGAGTATTTATGACGAGGTGAGTTATCGACTTCACTATCTAGAGCAGATGAGAAATGGTTTCACCGTCGATGGCGTCAGCTATCATGCTGTAGATTCTACGCAGGTAGAAGTTATTCCTTCGCTGGAGGGCTATTATCGTGGTACTATCACGGTGCCTGCAACGGTTAACTACAACAATATTAATTTCCGCGTAACTACGGTAGCTCAGAATGCCTTCCGCAGCGAATACCTGACAGCAATCTTCTGGTATGCAGGTTTCGCACTGACGGCTACAGACCTGCAGTCAAGCCAGAATCCGAACCTGTTGCTCTACGTTACGGAGGCTTCGATGGCTCCTACAGATAGAGACAATGTGGTGATTAACGGATTTGCTAAGAACATCCGTCTGTCTGAGGGTGGTAACTTCCATTGTCCGCAGGCCTTCACGGCAGAGGCTATCAGTTATACACGCGAGTTCAAGCAGCAGACCCAGATTGGTGTCAGCCGTGGATGGGAGACTATCGCTCTGCCGTTCACCGTTCAGACCATTACCCACGAACAGCGTGGTGTCATCGCTCCGTTTGGCAATACGGCAAGCAATACCCACTTCTGGCTGCGTCGTCTTACCAGCAATGGTCTGCAGGCAGTTCCGACGATAGAAGCCAATACGGCTTACCTCATCAGTATGCCTAACTCTGAGGAATACGTTGCTGAGTACAACTTGCCAGGACGTGTAACCTTCTCGGCTGAAAACGCCACAGTTCCTATGACAGAGATTGTGAAGGACGAGAGTGCAGATTATGTCATGACTCCTTGCTTCACGAATGCGGCTGCTAAGCAGGGTATTTATGTTCTGAACGTTGGTGAGCAGCGTAGTGGCTATCCAGAAGGCAGTATCTTCGAGAGCAACTATCGTGCGGTACTCCCCTTCCAGGCTTATGTAGAGCATAAGGGCTCTAACCCAGCTCCTCCATACTTCATCGTTGGCGACCTGGGTGGCGACACGACAGGCATTGACGCTACGCTAGTGAATAGTGAAAGAGTGAACAGTGAAGCATGGTACACCCTTGATGGACGTAAGCTGCAAGGCAAGCCAACTCAGAAGGGCGTATATATCACAAATGGTAAGAAGGTAATTATAAAATAAGGAATGAAGAAAAGACTGATTTTCGTATTATTCGCACTCGTTGCTCTGACTGCTTCCGCACAAACTTGGGAGCAGGTCAGGGACAGCGAAGACTACATCTATGGTGAAGGCTGGGGCTCTACTGTGATGGAGGCTGACAAACAAGCGCTGGCTAATCTTATTGGTAAGATAGCCACCAACGTTCAAGGTGAGTCGCATAGTTCGTTGAAGACACAGAACAGCAATGGTCAGTTGAATGAGGAGTCGCAGTTCTCTCAGACAGTAAGCACCTATTCGCAGGCCACATTGACCAACACCCAACAGAAGGTGCTGAAGAATGAACCCGATGCCTATGTGGTGCGCTGGATCAAGAAGTCGGAGATTGAGAAGATTTTCGAGGCCCGCAAACGTAAGGCACTCGACTTGATTGAGACTGCTGTGCGTGCAGAGAAGAAGGGTAAGGTAGACGATGTGTTGCGCAACTACTACTGGGCCCTGACGCTGTTGAAGTCGTTGCAGTATCCCAATGAGGTGACCTATACCGACGAGGACGGCAAGGAGCACGTATGCACCAACTGGTGTAAGGAGAAGATTGACGATACCTTTTACGAGTTGAAGACCATCTACGACAGTCGCGAAGGCAACGATATCCGTCTTGCCATCACCTATAAGGGCAAGCCCGTCAATAGTGTCGACTATAAGTTTTGGGACGGACAGACGTGGAGTGCTGTCTATAGTGCCAAGGATGGCTGGGGTGTCTTGGAACTGGCTCCTGGCTTTGATGGCTCACAGGTGCAGATGAAGTACGAGTACGAATATGCCGGTGAGGCCAAGATTGACAATGAAGTCGAGATGGTGCTCAATGCCGTGAAAGGTACTCCCATGCCTAAGGCTTACACCAACGTCATGCTGAAGAGCAATGAGAAGAAGAAGGAGCGCGAGGCCCGTATGGAGATGATGCAGAGCCAGTCGTTCACCACCAATGAGGTGTCGATAGCTCCTCCCAAGCCCATCGAGAAGAATGTCAATGCTTATAAGAATGCTATCGAGAAGATGGTAGCAGCCGTGAAGCAGAAGAACTACGACTCCGCTCGCGACCTCTTTACATCGGTAGGCTGGAGCATGTTCACCAAACTGATGAAATATGGTAAGGCTAAGGTGCTCGACTCACAGAACATCCGTTTCCTGGAGTCGGAAGATGGTATTGTTGAGCGTGGACTGCGCATGTCATTCTCGTTCAATTCTGGTGGTCGTGCCACGTTTGTCGAGGATATTGTGCTGACCTTTAATAAGGAACAGAAGATTGACAACATCTCCTTTGGACTGGGCAAGACTGCTGAGGACGACATCCTGAACAAGGGTGTTTGGGACGAGAAGTCACGTCTGGCCATCATGAATTTCCTCGAAAACTACAAGACGGCCTACGCCCTGAAACGCTTGGACTATATCCGCTCTATCTTCGACGATGATGCTGTTATCATCACGGGTTCGGTAGTTAGTAAAGCCAATAGTGTAACAAATAGGGAGAATCAATCGTCTATTAGTCAAGAGGGTAATCATATTATCAAGATGAACCGACAGACGAAGGATCAATATCTGGCCTCTCTGAAGCGCTGTTTCGAGCGCAACGAGTTTGTGAACATCCGCTTCTCCGACAATGATGTCAAGAAGATGGGTGCTGGTGGCGAATCGTATGGTATCCAGATTCAGCAGGACTACTATTCGTCAACCTACGGCGATAAAGGCTATCTGATGCTGTTGGTAGATATCAATGAACCTAAGAAACCGCTTATCAAACTGAGAACATGGCAACCGGAGAAGGATCCGAATTTCGGACTCTATGAACCCGGCGACTTCTAAGTGAATAGTGAACAGTGAATAATGTATACTAATTAAAATGATAGAATTATGAAAACAATGAAATTTTTAGCAGTGTTGGTAATGCTCTCCTTGTCAATGGGAGTATCTGCTCAGAATGCTTTGCAGAAAAAGGTAAAGGAAAACAAGGCCGCCTTGAAGGAGAAAGCTTCTAAGGATGCAAAGAAGGAGGCAAAGCGTTTGCAAAAGGAAGGTTGGACGGTATCTCCTGGTGGACTTCCTTTGGAGAAGCAGGTTGACCGTCTTTATATGTTCTTGGAAGACTATGACGACGACATGGAACCCGTTTATGTTGATGGTGAGGGTCGTTCTATAGCAGAGAACTTTGCTGCTGCCCAGATTCAGGCTACAGAGCTGGCTCGTATGAACATCGCCAGCAAGATTAGTTCTGAAGCTACGGGTATCGTTGACAACATGGTTGCCAACAAGATGCTGGCTGACGATCAGGCTGCCTCTATCACTACGACACTGGTTGAGAATAAGAGCATCTTCTCGCAGAAGCTGGGTCGTGTGCAGACTCCTTTGACAGTAACTCGCGAACTGAAGAATAAGAATAAGGAAGTGATGGTTCGCATGGTAACCAAAGTATCTTCTATCAAGGAGATTGCCAAGGAGGCCGTTCGTGCTGAATTAGAGAAAGAAGGCAAGGAGCTGAGCGAAGAGTTAAAAGCTTATTTCGGTAAGGATTAATGGATAAACTCTGGAGATACTTCGCTGTTACGTGTCTCGCGTTTGGTATCGTGGGAATCTACGTGCTGGCGGCTTTCAACCTGAAAGTCTTCAACCCTGTGGCTGAAATTCTGGAGGACTATTCGTTTACCGACTTCTATTATAAGTTGCTCGACACAGGCGAACGGGAAACCAGTCGTATCGTGACTATTGTCGATATGACGGAACTGAGGAAGCGCCGTGACTTTGCCCAGTTGTTCATGGAGGTGGATGCACTCCACCCCAAGGCAGTGGGTGTCGATGTGGTGTTCGAAGGCTATAAGGAAGAAGACCTTGAGGGCGATACGCTGTTGGCAAATACCGTTAAGCAGCTTCATAACTTCGTGTTCTCCTATAAGATTATTGATGCGGAGAGCATGGAGGGCGAGACGGTACATTCGTTCTTTACGCCCAGCGACAGTGTCAACGAAGGCTTCACCAACATGCCTCGCCAACTCTATGGTGGCATGAAGCGTGCGGTCAGCGTCGGACGCGAACTTGGTGGCAAGGTGGTTCCATCGTTCATCAAGAAAGTAGTCGACCTCTATGCTGAACAGGAGGTAGTGCCTTTGTCTGAGAAGAATATTAATATCAACTTTTCGCCAAAGGAGTATCACATTGTGCCTTACGATTCCATTCTCGAGAATCGCGATTGGATAGAGGATCATCTGGTGCTTATTGGTGCTATGACAGAAGAAGGCGACATGCACTATACCCCACAGGGCAAGATTGCTGGTGTCGAGTTGTTGGCCTATGCTGCAGAAACGATGCTCCGTCAGTCTGAGATTAAGCACGCCTCTACAGGTGTTACATTGGTGGCCTCGTTCATCATCGTATTCCTGTCTGTAATCCTGCTGTCTTACTATAAGAGCTTCACTACCAAGAAGAAGACGTTGTTCCGAGTTATCTTCGGAGCCTCACTGATACGAGGTCTGCTGATTGCAGGTTGGCTGTCGCTGATAGTTTGGATTACCTTCATCCTCTTCTGCAGTTACAACTACAGCATCAGTCTGGCCTTTGCCATGTCGTCTATTGCACTTATTTACATGGCAGAGAATCTGTATGATGTTATTAAGACCTTAAGTGTATTTAATAAGGAGAAGAAAAATGAATCATAAGAAATTATTAGCGTTTTGCATACTCCTGCTTATGCCCTTGCTAGCAATGGCCAAGGGCGAGGCAGCCAAGTATGTGGTTTCCAAGGTAAGTGGCCGTGTTGAGGTGATTGACGCCAAGGGAAAGCGCCAAGTGGATAAGGGCGATGTCCTTACGGGCGATGTTACGCTGAATGTGTCTTTCACTGGATCTATTACCCTGTTGGCTGAAGATGGCGACAAGCAGTATGTCATCAATTCTCCAGGCAAGGCTAAGTTGAATTCGTTCCTGGCTGACAAGCGCAATACCGTGTTGACGCTGACCAAGGACTATGTCAAGTCTGTTGTTGCCCAGTTGCGCAAAGACAAGACGGTGAAGTCGCGTCGCCACAGCGATCCTGCCACTGTTACCCGTGAGATTATTATCAAGGACTCTACATTGTTGGAGGTGGAGGTTGATTCCGTACCTTGTGAAAAAGAACATTAAAACATCAGAACTATGAAAAAGTTGATAGTCATTTTCCAGTTGCTGATGCTTGTGCTGGTGGTTCCTGCACAGGCTCAGAATCAGAAGAAAGACTTCCGTAAGGACTTCGAGGCTTTCAAGAAGAAGGCCAAGAAGGAGTATGCTGACTTCCGTAAACAGGCTCTTGCTGAGTACACCAAGTTTGTTCGCGAGGCTTGGGAGGAGTTTGGCGCAGAGCCTCCCGTTGCCATTCCTGAGGAAGAAAAGGTAGAACCGATGGTAGTTCCAGGCTATGAGGAAGAAACGGCAGGTTTCTTCAGCAAGCTGTTTGGTGGTGGCGACAAGAAGGATAAGAAGGCACAGAAGGAAAAGGAGAAGCAGGAGAAGGAAAAGAAAAAGATGGCCAAGCGTGAGAAGTCGAATAAGATACTTCCCGTGGCAACCGTTGTGCCCGCTCCCGCTCCAGCTACTAAGCAACCCCAGCCTTTGGCAAAGGTTGAACAGACCAGCGATCCTAATCCTTACTATAAGTTCGATGTCTTCGGCACAGAGTGTAAGGTCCGCATGGGCAACAATTGCCGTTTCACTCTTCCTGGTGTCTCTGGCGATGAGGTGGCTGATGCCATCACTCAGTTCACCAAGCCTCAGTTCGACAATATGCTCTACGACTGCTTGGAGGAGCGTAAGGCTCATAACTTCTCAGACTGGGCTTACTATCAGATGTTGCTTGCGCTGACCAATAAGTTCTATGGCAACCATACCAACGAGGCTACCCTTGCATTGGCTTTCCTCTATTCGCAGTCAGGCTATAAGATGCGTATGGCTCACGATGGAAAGACGCTCTACATGATTGTGGCCAGCCAGTATAATATGTTTGGTAAGTCCTACTTCTATGTAGATGGCGAGTGGTATTATCTGCTGGAGAATATTAAGGATGGCGACAAACTGAATATCTGCAAGGCCAAGTTCCCCAAGGAGAGTGCTATGTCGCTGCAGATGAATGCACGTCAGGACTTTGCAGAAAGACCCGTCAACGAGCGTACCATCACTTCGTTGAAGAATCCAGACTTCAGCTTCACCCTTCATTCCAATAAGAACTATATCGATTTCTTCGATACCTATCCCGCTTCTTATACCGGTGGCAACTTTATGAGTCGTTGGGCCATGTATGCCAACACTCCGTTGGAGAAGGGTATTACAGAGCAGCTCTATCCCCAGATGCGTGCCAAACTGAAGGGAATGACTCCCCTGGAGCAGGTACAGCAATTGCTTTGGTGGGTTGAGGGTAAGACCGATATCAAGAAGACCAATCCTAATCAGGGCTGTTTCCTCTATGCCTACGACGATGATGTCTGGGGGCGCGACCGTGCTTTCTTTGGCGAGGAGACCTTCTTCTATCCCTATTGCGACTGTGAAGACCGCGCTATCCTGCTGTCCCACTTGGTTCGCGACCTCGTAGGACTGGATGTCGTACTGGTTTACTATCCTGGTCACTTGGCAATGGCCGTTGAGTTCAAGGAGAACGTTCAAGGCGCAGGCTATATGCTTAATGGACGTAAGTTCACCGTTTGCGACCCCACTTACATTGGAGCTGATGTGGGCGAGGAGATGCCTAACGTTGCAGGCAAGGGTGCCAACGTCATTCTGCTGAAGCGCGAATCGTAAACGCAATAAACAAATAGAAAAGGGACTTCACGTGTAGTCCCTTTTTTATTTGACATTAATACTCTGGGGCCATTCACGTGACAAAATTTGCTAGTACACGTAGAAAAAATTGTTGGTACACGTACCAGCAATTGAAAATAAATCGGCATTTATTTTGTATTGTCCTCACTTATTCGTACCTTTGCAGCACATTTGAGAGAATGTATAGCTATATATAATATAATAAGGTATAAAAGGAAACAATGGAATTGGACGCACTGACCGCCATATCGCCTATTGACGGACGTTACAGGAACAAGACAGAAGAATTGGCAGGATATTTTTCAGAGTATGCTTTGATTCGCTACCGAGTACGTGTGGAGATCGAGTATTTCATCACGCTTTGTGAACTCCCGTTGCCTCAATTGGAGGATTTTGACCATAACCTGTTTGAATCGCTTCGAGATATCTATCGTAACTTCACGGAGCAGGATGCTGCCCGTGTGAAGGAGATAGAGAAAACTACCAACCACGACGTGAAGGCCGTAGAGTATTTTATCAAGGAACAGCTGGATAAGATTGGCGACTTTGAGAAATACAAGGAGTTCATTCACTTTGGCTTGACTTCGCAGGACATCAACAACACCAGCGTACCTCTTTCTATCAAGGAGGCACTGGAGCAGGTGTACTATCCTATGGTGGAGGAATTGATAGAGCAGTTGAATGACTATGCTGAGCAGTGGAAGAATGTGCCCATGTTGGCCAAGACCCACGGACAGCCTGCTTCTCCTACTCGTCTGGGCAAGGAAATCATGGTTTATGTCTATCGTCTGGAAGAGCAGTTGCGCGGACTGAAGGATACGCCGATTACCGCTAAGTTTGGTGGTGCTACGGGTAACTATAATGCTCACCATGTAGCTTATCCCCAGTATGATTGGCGCGAGTTCGGCAATCAGTTTGTCAGCGAGAAGCTGGGATTGGAGCGTGAGCAGTGGACTACCCAGATTTCGAACTACGACTGGCTGGGTGCCATTTTTGATGCTATGCGTCGTATCAATACCATTATCATTGACTTGGATCGTGACTTCTGGATGTATATTTCTATGGAATACTTCAAGCAGAAGATTAAGGCTGGCGAGGTAGGTTCGAGTGCAATGCCCCATAAGGTGAACCCCATCGACTTTGAGAATTCTGAGGGTAACATGGGTATGGCGAATGCCGTGCTGGGATTCTTGGCACAGAAATTGCCAGTAAGCCGTTTGCAGCGTGACTTGACAGACTCAACGGTATTGCGCAATGTCGGAGTGCCTATGGGTCACGCCATGATTGCCATCCAGAGCACACTGAAAGGACTGCGCAAGCTGATTCTCAACGAGACGAAGTTGCAGGAAGATTTGGATAACACATGGGCTGTTGTGGCTGAGGCCATTCAGACCATTCTGCGCCGTGAGGCCTATCCGCATCCTTATGAGGCACTGAAGGCTTTGACGCGTACCAACCAGAAAATGACGGAGCAGACCATCCATGAGTTTATTCAGGGCTTGGAGGTCAGCGACGAAGTGAAGGAGGAATTGATGGCTATTACGCCAATGAATTATACAGGAATTTAATTAAGAGACTTTTAATACATTATCAACAACACAAACAGAGAGCCGTGAGGCGCTCCTTAAAAACAAAAAAGAAAAATTATGGAATTCGAAAACGAAAAGAAAAACGAAGAGCTCTCTAACGAGCAGCAAAACACAGCAGGTCACGAGGGTGGCTATCAGGGTTATCGTCCAGGACGCTCACCACGTCCACGTATTCATCAACCACGTCCCTACAACGCACAGGGAGGATTCAATCGTAATCAGAATCAAGACGAGGGTGGATTCCGCCCTGAGGGCTTTGGCGCAGGTTTACAGAGTGCAGCTCCTCAGCGTGGTGGTTATCGTCCTCGTAACAACTATAACAGCGAGGGTGGCTATCAGCCTCGTCCTCGTCAGCAGTACGGACAGCCCCAAGGAGAATATGGTCAGCCACGCAGTGGCTATCAGCCCCGTCCCCGTTACAATCAGCCTCAGGAGGGTGAGGGAGGTTATGCTCCACAGCGCGGTGGCTACGGTCGTCCCCAGCAGGGTGGCTATGGTCGTCCTCAGCAGGGTGGCTACGGTCGTCCACAACAGGGTGGCTATGGTCGTCCTCAGCAGGGAGGTTATGGCAAACCTTACGGAGCAGCTCCTTATAAGAAGGGCCCACGTCAGCATACCCCAGGCTACGATCCCAATGCTAAGTATAGCATGAAGAAGCGCATTGAGTATAAGGAGGAGAACTTCGATCCCAATGAGCCAATTCGTCTGAACAAGTTCCTGGCTAACGCTGGTGTTTGCAGTCGTCGTGAGGCTGATGAGTTCATCCAGGCAGGTGTTGTCACCGTTAATGGTGAGATTGTTACCGAGTTGGGTACAAAGGTACTGCGCACTGATGAGGTGAAGTTCCACGATCAGCCTGTAACCATGGAGAAGAAGGTATATGTATTGCTGAACAAGCCCAAGGACTACGTAACAACTAGCGACGATCCTCAGCAGCGTAAGACCGTGATGGACCTCGTGAAGAACGCTTGTCCTGAGCGCATCTATCCTGTTGGTCGTTTGGACCGCAACACTACGGGTGTGCTGTTGTTGACCAACGATGGTGACTTGGCTTCGAAGCTGACACATCCTAAGTTCCTGAAGAAGAAGATTTATCACGTACATCTTGATAAGGCTGTTACTGCTCATGATATGCAGCAGATTGCCGAGGGTATCACCCTTGACGATGGTGAGATTAAGGCTGACGCTATTGAATACGCTAGCGAGACCGACAAGAAGCAGGTTGGTATCGAGATTCACTCTGGTAAGAACCGTATCGTACGTCGTATCTTCGAGAGCCTGGGTTACAAGGTTACCAAGCTCGACCGCGTACAGTTTGCCGGACTGACTAAGAAGAATGTTCGTCGTGGCGAC
>JAEEGK010016261.1_pt1 | contig 16379 bp, 11 predicted proteins | sample 8958771 | NCBI WGS metagenome assembly JAEEGK01 (sample SAMN16246547, study PRJNA631951) | gut metagenome | biome: gut microbiome; feature: rumen; material: SC-attached | host: Bos | place: Iran: Karaj | collected 2018-10 | reverse complement strand
AAATTGAATTATTATTATTATTATTTAAATTATTATTTAAATTGAATTATTATTATTATTATTTAAATTATTATTTTTTTTATCTGAACTTTGAGTCAAAGAAATTAAATTTATATTATTATTAGTAATATTTTCTTCATTTAAAATTTCAATATTTGAAATAGAAAATTCATTTGAAAAAAAATTACTTTTATTAATAATATTATTATCAAAATTAAAATTTATATTATTATTTTTATAATTTTTTTTCGAAATTATTTTTTTTATTATTAAATTCAAAAACGTAATATTTCTCCAATGTTTAAAATATTTTTTTATTTTTTTATTTTTATTTTTTGACCGAATAACTTTTATTTTTGTCACTTTTGAATTTATTATTTTAATTTCATTTAAATTATTAAATAATTCAATGAAATAAATTTTTTTTAAATATTCTTTTATTTTATTTATAAATAAAGGAAATTTTATTTCATAATTTTTATTAATTTTGCAAGTTAAAAATTTTTTTATTAAAATATTAAATAAAATATTAATTCCTATTTTTAATTTATTTTGAAATAAAAGATTTTTAAAATTATTAAAAATTATTAAATTTCCATAAATTTTATAATTCCAAATTATCAAATATCTAAATAAAATATTTAATTTATTATTATTATTATTATTATAATTGTTATAATTTTCACAATATTTTTTTAAATAATAACAAAAAGATTTTTTACTAAAAATTATATTCAAATTTTTTAATTCATTTAAATTTTGTAATTTTTTAAATTTTATTAATTCAGTTTTCATTTTCCAAATATTAAAATAATATTTTTGAATATTTTTATTATTAATATTTTCAATAATAATTCCAAATTTTTTAATATTAAAATTATAATTTTTCAAATCAATAATTTCCGAAAATTCATCATTTAAACTATCAATATTAAAAATTTTATTATTATTATTATTATTTTCTTCTGAATTTAAATTAATACTTAAATTAATTTCTTTATTACTTTCAGTCAAATGAAATTGTTCAAGTTTTTCATTTAATAATTCTTTTTTTATTTTTTCATTCCATTTTCTAAATTTTTTAAATTTTAATCTATTATCATTTTGATATAATAAACAAACAAACAAAGCTCTTCGAATATAAGAATAAATTTTACTTCGAATTCTTCTCAACCAAATTTTTTTTTGAATATTTTCAGTTAAAATAAGTTTATCAATGAATTTTTCTTGACTTTCTAAAATAATCATTAATTTTTTTCTATATAAAAATCCTCTTATATTTTTTTGAATTAAAATTATTTTAAACATTGTTTTCCACCATTCTTGTAATAAATAAATTTTTTGAAGATTTTCAATTGAAATATTTTCTGATTTTTGTTTATTTTTCATACTTTTTGAATATTCATTTCTTCTTATAAAAACAGCTGTTCTTTCTGCATCTGAAATTTGTCTATTTAAAACTTTATTTTTTATTATACTTTTTGATTCTTGAATTGGAATTGGTGTTAAATAAGTTGTGATTGGAATTTTATTTGTTTTTTTTGAGAATTTTTTTATTTTTGAAAAATTTATATTATTGTTATCAATCACAATTAAATTTGAATTTGATTTTTTGTTTTTTTTATCAAAATTTTCTGAAGTTGAAATATGTTTTAAATAATATTCTCCACTTTTATCTTTAAATCTTTTGTTTCCTGATAATTTAATATTTTGATGAGTTTGTAAAAAATGTGTTAAATTTTTTATGTATTTTTTAATTAAATTTTCTGATTTTTTTGTTTTAAAACTATTTTTTTTATTTATTTTATTCGAATTTTTTCTTTCTATTTTATTAAAAGAATTTTTATGAACAAAATTTTTATTTTGATTTAAATCATTTTCTATATTAAAATCTAAATTTTTTGATTCTTCAATATTAAAATAATTATCATTATTATTATTATTTTGATTAGAATTTTTTTTATATAAATTTTTATTATTATTATTTGAAAAAGAAATTTTATTTTCAAGCTATGAATTTATATTTAAATTAAATAATATTTTTACATTTTGTTTTAGAGCTGATTCAAAAGACATTGGTCTTTTATTTAAATTTATATTTTGCTTATTAAATTGGTTATTTGAATAACTCATTTATAATATTTAATTTATTTGTATTAATTAATAAATAAATAATTATTTTTCATATTATTATAATATAAATATTAAAAATTATTACATAATAATATATCATTTAAAATATAATAGAAAAAATATTTATAAATTATTTAATAAAAATTATTTTTTATGATTATTTATATTTTTTAATTTAACTGAATCATTATTATTTTGTTCATTATATATAATATTATTTTCATTAGAATTATTTACATTATTTAAAATATTTTTATTAAAATTTTCTTTATATTTTTGAATTACTTGATTTTTTAAATTTGTTGTATAAGATTTTTTAACTAAATTTAATTTTTTAAATTCTTCTTTTTTTTCTTTTTCTACTTTTTTAACTTCATTTAATTTTTTATATAATCTTTCATTAACTTCTTTTATTTCTTTTTTTGTTGTTTTTATTTTTTCTCCGTTTATTAAACGTTTTAATAATTTTTTTGAAGGTTCTTTTATTAAATTTTTTGATGAATTATATTTTTTATTTATTTTTATATTTTCAATTTTTTCATGTTTATGAAATCGTTTATAAATATTATTCATTTCAATGTTTGTTGAAGAAGAATAAATTTTACTTTTTTTATTTTTTCTTTTTTCAAAATTAAGAAATAAATTCGATTTTTTTTTTTTTAAAACTTCCGCAAAAGAAACATTTGAATAATAACTATTATTAAAAGAAGAAAAATTTAATAATTCATCTTTTTTATGATTAATAAAAGAAGAATATGTATTATTTTTATTTAAATGAACATTATTATTTTTTTTATTTCTGCTTTTTTTTTCTTTTAAATTATTTTGATTTGAATATTGAATTTCATTATTTTCAGTAAATAAATTATTATTTAAATATAAATTTTTGAAATATTCATAAACTTTTTCATTTAATGTTTTATTGCAATATAAACATGTTATTATTTTTAAAGGCATGTTATTATATATTAAATATTTATAAATTTCTTCACATTTTGGACAATATTCAATTTTTATTGATTCAAATGTTTTTATGTTTGTATTAAAAAAATTTATTGAATTTGATGTTAAAAAAGGAGAAAATTTTGAATTTGAATCAATTTTATTATTAAAATTTATTGATGAATTTAATAAAAAATTATTATTATTTTGATTATTAAAATTGTTATTATTATTTATTGAATTTGTTTGATCAAATGTTTGAAATTTTTTATAATTTTTTAATAAAAAATCATTATTTGAATCATTATTTATTAAATAATTTTGATTAATTTTTTCTAAATTAATTGAATTATTTGTTTCAATTTTTAATATTTTTTTCTTTTGATAAATATTTTTTTTATTTTCAATAGAAAAATTAAAATTTTTAATAATAAAATTTTTTATTTCATTTTTTTCAATTGAATTATAATTAATAGAATTTATTTGAAATTCATTAGATTTAAAAGGAATAATTTCGCATTTTAAATTTCTAGTTTTATTTTTTGGTTTTTTATTAATATTAAATGAAATATTTTTTACAGTTTGTAAATTATTATTTTTAATATTATTTTTTTCATATTTTTCATTATCAACAAAAAAAACTTCATTTTCATCAATAATTTCATCTGAATCAGAAATTGAAGAATTACTTAAAGTTAAATTAATTTTATCAATTTCGATTTTTTCCATTTTTTGATTTTCAACTTTTTCAAAATTTTTTTTATTATTATTATCAATTTTATTTTTTACATAAGGATAATCAATAATTACTAAATCACTTTCACTATTAATTTTATCATTCGTCGACGAATTTTTATTTGAATCCGTATTAATTGAAGTTTGTCTATTTGATTTTAAACCATTGCAAATAAACATTATAAATTTATTTAAATTAAATTTAAAATTATTCAAAAATTAAAATAATTTAATTATTAATTTATAATATCAAAAATAAATGGAAAAAGTAGAAAAACGTCCAAAATTTTATGCAGATGTTAACAAAAACAAACCTCAAGAATATTATAACTACGAAAATTTAGAAATCGAATGGGGAAAACAAGAAGATTACGAAATAATAAAAAAAATAGGTCGAGGAAAATATTCAGAAGTTTACGAAGGAATTAACATAAACAACGATCAAAAAGTCGTAATTAAAGTATTAAAACCAGTGAAAAAAAAGAAAATAAAACGTGAAATAAAGATCCTTCAAAATTTAAAAAACGGTCCAAACATAGTAAAATTACTTGATGTAGTAAGAGATCCATCATCAAAAAGTCCATGTATAATAACAGAATGGATAGATAACATCGACTATAAAAATTTATTTCCAACATTAACAGATCAAGATATAAGATATTATATATATCAAGTTTTAATCGCATTAGATTACAGTCATTCAATGGGAATTATGCATAGAGATGTAAAACCTCAAAATTTAATTATAAATCACAAAAAAAAAGAATTAAGATTAATTGATTGGGGTTTAGCTGAATTTTATCATCCTGGGCAAGATTATAATGTAAGAGTAGCTAGTAGATATTTTAAAGGACCTGAACTTTTAGTAGATGATATATATTATGATTATTCTTTAGATGTTTGGAGTTTAGGATGCATGTTTGCTGGAATGATATTTAAAAAGGAACCTTTTTTCCAAGGACATGATAATTATGATCAATTAGTTAAAATTGCTAAAGTTTTAGGAACGGATGAATTGTTTAAATATATTGAAAAATATAATCTTAATTTAGATACTCATTATTCTGGAATTTTAGGTAATTATCCAAAAAAAGCATGGAATAAATTTATTACCCCTGAAAATCAAAATTTATGTCCCCCCGATGCTTTGGATTTACTTAGTAAAATGTTGGTTTATGACCATGCTGAAAGAATCACCCCTAAAGAAGCAATGTTACATCCCTATTTTGCTGAGTTAAGAGATAAGTTCGCTAAAGAAGGAAATCCTTCAATCAGTATTTAAATTAAAAATGATAATAATAATATTAAATTAAATCAAATTAAAATTATTTTTTATTAATTATTATTATAATTAAATTATTAATTTTTAATTAATATTTAATAAATTTATTATATAAAATTTTAATTATTAATTATTAATATATTATTAAAAAAAATAATAGAAACAATAGAGATAAATTAATAATATTTAATAAAATTAAATATTTTAAAAATGGGTAATTCAGATACACCTCCTTTACCAAATTATATATATAACAAATATGTAGATCCAAACAAACCTTTTGGAGAAAATTTTTCAGGTCCATTTGTACATCCAAGTGTAAATGATTTTGAAAAAGAAATAGAAGAAAAATACAAAAATCGAACATTAATAGAAAACAACATCGAAAAAATGAAAAAATTTAAAGATCGAGATTGTTTAGGAATACGGAAAAAAATAGGTGAAAATAAATATGAAGATAAATACACATATTTTACATATCAACAAGTACATGATATGTGTGTGAACTTTGCAAAAAATTTACATGAAATTCAGGATGAATTAGTTTATAAAGATGAATATAAAGGAATTAAATTTAAATTGATAGGAATTTTTGCAAAAAATTGCACTGAATGGGTGGTTACTGATATGGGATGTCAAATGGATAGTATTACAACATGTACATTATATGCAACTTTAGGTCAAGAAGCTTTTAAATACATATGTGACCAAACAAAAATAACTACTATTTGTGTTTCGCCTGACCTTGTTGATTTAAGTTGTAAATATAAAAAATTATATAACTTAAATTCATTAAAATATGCAATTTTATTTGATTATACAACAAATTGCAATAGCAAAGAAAATTTAGATAAATTAACTGAAGCGGGATTTAAAGCATATAGCTTTAAAGATGATTTTTTAAAAGAAAATACTAATGTGAAATATGAAGATTTAGAAATATCTAAACCAGATACAGTAATGACAATTTGTTATACAAGTGGAACAACAGGAAATCCAAAAGGAGTAATGTTAAATCAAAGAAATTTAATAAGTGTCTTAGAAACAGTAATAAAAGATTCAAGTGTTCCTTTAGATGAAAATGGAGCGCATATTAGTTTTTTACCATTAGCTCATATTTTTGAAAGAATGGTTATTAGTGGTTTTATGGGTGTGGCAGCGAGGATAGGTTTTATTTCAGGGTCAATTAGAACTACTTTAATGGATGATATGACATATTTTGGACCTACTTTATTATTCACTGTTCCAAGAGTTTTACAAACCATTCGTCAAAAAGTTTTTGATAAATTTGACCATCTTTCATATTTCCAAAGACAATTAGCATATATGGCATATAATACCAAAAAAGAGAACTATAGAAAATATGGAGTAATAACACATAGTATATATGATACTTTAATTTTTTCAAAAATTCGTAAAATGTTCGGAAGTAAAATAAAAGTTGTTTTATGTGCTAGTGCCCCTATGCCAAAAGATTTAGCAGATGATTTTAAGATATTTTTATCAATCCCAGTTATTGAAGGTTTAGGTATGACTGAATTATCAGGGAGTGCTTTTTGTACAAATTACCATGATTTAACTAATAATACCGCTGGAGGAGTTACATCAGGAGCTATATTAAGAATATCTGACGTTAAAGATTTAAATTATACTCATAAAGATGTTATTAATGGTGTTCCTTGTCCTGCTGGAGAAATATGTTTAAAAGGTCCTTTAATATTTGTGGGATATTATAAAAATGATGAAGAAACTAATAAATCTTTTGATGAAGATGGATTTTTTCATACAGGTGATGTGGGAAGAATATATTCTAATTTAGGAAATGGTTTGAAAATTGTTGATAGAGTTAAAGAAATATTTAAATTAAGTCAGGGGGAATATATAATTCCTGCGAAATTAGAAGGAGTATATCAAAAAAGTAAGTTTATTAATCAACTTATGATATATGGAAATTCAAGTAAAAATAATATTATAGGTATTATTAATCCTAATGTAAAATCATGTGCTGATGCTTTGGAAGTTGAAGAATCTGAAATTAAAAAAATGGAAAATGACAAAAAATTAAAAGATTTAATTGTTAATGATTTAGATGAAATTGCCAAAGAAGCAAATTTTAATTCATTAGAAAAAGTTAAATACATAATTATTGATTTTGAAGGATTTACAATCGAAAATGAATGTTTAACACCAACATTAAAAGTCGTAAGAAAAAAAGTAGAAACATATTTCAAAGAAAAAATAGATGCTTTATATAAAACAATTCCTATTAAAAAATAAAATTTATTATTAATCACAATATTAGTTTTAATTATAAAAATTAATCAATTTTATTTTAATATTTTTTAAAATATTTTTTAATTAAAAAAAAATATTTATTCTTTATTTTCACCTCCTTCTTCATCTTCTTGTTCTTGTAAATCAGCATTCCACATATCAATATTTTCTTTTAATAATTGCAATATCGTAGTTGAATCTTTGTATTGCTCATCCTCAATTTTTTCTAATTGATGAATAGCAACATCAAAAGCTTCTGTTGCTATAGTACAAGCAGTTTTAGCATCATTCATTACTTCATAATAAAAAACAGAAAAATTAAGAGCTAATCCTAATTTAATCGGATTCGTACATGCTAATTTTTCAGCTAATTCATTTGCTTGTTTGTAACTATTCATTGAATTATTAGCTACTTCTTTATTTTTTTCATCAGTTAAAATTTCAGCTAAATATCTATAATAATCACCCTTCATTTTTAAATAAAAAACTTTAGGTTCAGTCTCAGTCGCATTTTTTAATAAATGTTCATCTATTAATTTTATCATTCTATTACATAAATCGTTTAATTCTTTTTCTAAAACAGATTTTAAATCGGTGACTAAATATAAAAATTTTGAACCGTTTGTTTTTTCTTTTACTTCTATACCATATATACTTCTCCATGCACTTCTTCTGGCAGAAACACAATTTTTATAGGCACTTGATAAAATGTTTCTTTCTTCTATTGTAAGATCTTCTTTTTTATTTTTAACTATTTCTTCCATGTATTTTATTGTTTCTTCATGTCTTTCTGCTTGTTCAGTAATTCTTGCAAGAAAAAGTAATTTATCATAATTAGCTTCTGACATTTTAATTATATTATAATAAATAAATATTCAAATTTTTAATTTAAATCAATTTTTTTTAAAATTAAAAATAATTAATTTTTATTTATATTTTAATTATATATTACATATTTTAATAAAAAATAATTAATTTAAACTAATTCATCAATTGATATATCTTTTACTATGTCTATATTTTGAACTTTTTTTGGTTGGATTATTTTATCATTAATTTTTATTGGTTCATTGTAATTTCCTGTTTCATTTTGATTTAAATCTTTTTTAATTCCACTTATAATATTTAAATTATTATTTGCATATTTCATTAATAAATCATCTTTTTTTTTACGTCTATTAATGTCAGGAAAAATACTAAAATGATTTAAATCAACCATTTTATTATTTATTTTCGTTTTATGATCCATTGCGAATAAATCTTTCGGTTTATTGAAAATATTTTTATTACTATTTTTATTATTGTTTAGTTTTAAAATATAATTTAAATTATTATTATTTTCAAATAATGTGCTATTTAATACATTTGTCATATGATTTAATCTTTGAACTGAAGCGCTTTTTGTTATTTCTTTTATTTTTTTATTTTTATTATCGTATAAATCAACATGAGGATTTATTTTTTGAACTAAATTTTGATTTATTAAATTTGGTCTTATAAAATTTTTTAAATTTTTATAACCATAATCTTGAATTTTATAAGTAACGTAACTTTCTTCATCTTCTTTTATATTTTTTAAACCGGATTTATAATTTTTATAACCTAATAAATTATAAATATCGTTTATTTTTTTTGCTTTTTTTAATTTTTGTTTATTATTATTTTCTTCGTTTATTTTTATTAAATTTTCTTCATTATTATTATTATTATTATCATTATTATTATTATTATTATTTTCTTGATTTAAATTTTCTTCTTTTTTTCTTTTTTGTGAATTTTCATAAATTTGAATAATTTTTGATTTGCATTTTGGTGATAAAAAATTTTGATTATCTCTTGAATTATTTAAAGGTAAATATTTATAACTTTGATTTAAACTATTAAAAAAATAATTTTTTTTCAAATTAGATAATTCATCTATTGAATTTCTTGAAATATGTGAATTATTTTTGACATTAAATATTGAATCTTCATTTGAAAAACTATCTAAATAATGCATTGCTTCTTCAAATTTATTTTTAATATTTTCTCTAAAATTATTATTATTTTTATTTATTGAAAGATTTAAATTATTTGAATTATTTATAAAACTACTATTTGATTTTTTAGAAAAATTATCAAGAAAAGAATTTGAATTTGAAATATTTTTTTGTATTTTCATTTTATAAAAAATAATTTAAATAAATAAAAATCAAAATAAAATTTTTTTCAATAAAAAAAAAAAATAAATTAAATGGGAATTAAATCATATTTTTTTCTTTTATTTATTAATTTTTCAATACATTTTTTTTCATTATTTGTTATTTTTAAACAACAACATTTTTCAAGTTTATGTATTCGTTCATCAAATTTATTAAGTATTTCAACATTTTCTTTATTTATTATGAGCAGTAGCATAATTTCATATGAATTAATAGATAAATTTGATAATATTTTAAATTATAAAATGAGCTATTGTAATATTATTCCTTTTATTTTTATTTTATGTCATTTTTCTTTTTTTATTTCTTTTATTTTTAGAATGCAAAGAATAATTCAATTGCAAGAAATTAATAATATTTTTTTAAAAAACAATGTTAAAAATAAAGCTAATAAATTTTATTCTAAAAAATATTCTTTATCTGAAATTTTTTATATAAAATTATATAGTTTAACTATAGTTATGATTTTTGTTATATTATTCATATATTTTTATAAAAATAAAGGTTATATTCCAATTCCTTTTCATTTTTTGAAATATATTACAATTAAAGATAATAATTTAATAAATAATCAAAAACAATCTGAGCAAATATTATTAAAAGTTAATAAATATTGGATTTGGATTTATTTTTTTGAATCTCTATTATTAATTTCTTTTATACCTTTTATTTATTTTTCAAATTTCTTAAAAAAAATTAAACGCGAATATTATATTCAAATATTTTTATTCATTTTATATTTTCACTTAACAAAATTCGTTTATGAAGAAGATTCATATAAAAAATTTAGTAATACTGGAACGATTTTTTTATTATTTAGCTATAGTTTTATTTCAATTAGTGTTTTATATCCTTCTTATATTTCTTTTATAGATAAAATTAAAATTTCTTATAGTTTTAATCCAAAATTAGTTAATAATTTATATTTATTTTTAAGTGATGAAATATGTTTTTATTCACTTAAAGAATATTTAAAAGAAAATGTAATTGATTCATATTTTTTAAATTTATATTCAAAAATAATGATATATAAAAATAAATACACTTTAGAAGCAAATTTTCATAATGTTTTACAAGAAGCAAAAAATTTATATAATAATTATTTTAGTGAAAAAAGTGAAAATTCGTATTTAAATAAAGAAATTTTAATAAGATTAAGAAATAAATGTAGTTTAATGCTTAATAATGATGATTGTACTTATGAAATGTTTGATGAAGCATTAGTGTGTGTTTTTGAATATTTAGAAAGTAAATTTAAAGAATTTAAAGAAAATGAAGAATACAAAATTTTAGTTGAAAGTTTAAATATAAGTTCTTATATAAAATATAAAATGAGCAATCCAATAATTGATTTTGGAAGACCATTAATAAATATTAATAAATAAAAATTGGTAAATTATTTATAAATTTACTTATAATAATAATAATTATTATTATATTTTATATATTATATATTAAATTAAAAAATTTTTAAGTTAAAATTATTAATATAAAATTTTTAATTAAATTTCAATGAACAATAATTTTGATGAGAATAATAATAATAATATAAATGAGTTTAATTTTATGAATTATTTTCAAAATAAAATAAATGAAAATGGAAATGATATAAATCAAAAGAAAATTGAAGAATTAAAATCTAATTTGAAAAGTTTAACTCAAAATTTTGATAATAATAATTCATGTGTTGAAGTGAAAAATAATAATAATAATATTTCAAATAATTATTCAAATATTAATAAAAATAACATTGATATTAATCAAATTTTAGAAGGCGAAAAAATTATAAAAAATTTATTAAATCAAATAGAATTAGAAGAACAAATGAATAAAATATTATTAGAAAAATATAAAAAAGTAAGTTTTTAATTTATATTTAAATTATTATTTATAGAACAAAAAAAAATAGAAAATTTAAATAATGAAATGAAGAAAATGAAAATAAACATTGAAAGACAAAAAGATCAAATTAAAATTTATTCAAAAGAAAATGATTTTCTAAAACGAATGATAATTTATATAAGAAATAATAAAAATGTATTTTCATAATTAAATAATTTTTTTTACTAATTTTTATAAATTTTATAAAATCTTATTTTAAATTTATAATATAATATTTTAATTTTAAATAATTAATCATAATAATATTTAAAATTTACATGTGAATGACTAAATAATTAAAAATTAAAATTAAAAATAAAACTTATTTTGCCACAATTCGAATATTTACATTATAATTCGTATCAGAATGAATATAAAAAGTTATATAATTATCTTCATATTCATTAATATCAAAATTAATTACTCTATCTTTTTCATCAGAATCAACAAAAACTTCATAACCATTTGGATAATTTAATTCTTTATTAACATAAATAACAGTTCCTTCTTCTAAACTACTATTTAAATAAAACTTGGCAGTTAATTCCTTCGTTTCATCATTAAAATTCATATAAAGTGGATAACCTTGAAATTTTTGAACATAACTTCTACTTAAAGCATACTTTTTAAGTTCCATAATCGTTCCATCCGAATTAAATATTCCTTCAGTTTCATTTTGTGCAGTTGTCGTATGATCATGATACCCTTTATACATCCAATATGCCCAACTTACTAAATTCTCATCAGCAGCCTGAACGAAACCCAACATTTCATGATAACAAGCCTCACTTGCACTGCAAGCTCCAAATTCAGTGACAATTAAAGGAGCATTTAAATCTTGGGCCTGTTTTTTATTAACTGATAGTTTACTCTTATGAAATCCCGGACAAAAGTTTTTCGCATCGTCTAAATTAGGTTCCCCATTTCTACATACACTAGCACCCCCTAAACAACAATAGTCATGGACATTAAAAACTTGGGGTCTCTCTTCGGGGTCAACAGGAGGGGTCGAAAATGAACTTAAAGTCCATCCTCCAAATAAAGGAAGATTATCAGGGAAAGGAACAGGTTGATAAAATAATATATAATTAGGGTCTACCTTTTCTATTCTCTCATTTATTTTTTTATACATAGGGTTAACATATTTATCATCTACATATCCTGGAATTAAAGAACGTATATCAGACCATAAATTATTAGGCCATGGTTCATTCCAAACATCAAATCCTATAACGTTTTTTCTTCCTTTGAATTTTTCGGCTAAAACTGCCCAATATTCTGTAAAGGCATCCAAAACACCATTTTCGTTTTTGTAAAAAGAATCATATATACTTGCTAATTCAGGACTTCGATGATAATCCATAAATAATCCTTTATTTTTACAATCTTCTATTAAAGGCAAACCTTGTTCATCATAATTCCAATTATAATCACTTAATGGTATACATGCTGTAACTAATTTAAAGAATCTTGAAAGTAAATTACTTTCACATTTTCTTTCGATTGTTAATTTATTTGCATAAAATGTGGGGGCACCCTCTCCACATAATGTTCTAGAAAACATGTCTTGATGGGTATCTATTAAAACATAAAAATCATTTTTTTCTAATTTATCTACTATTTCACTCATTTTATTTAAATATTCTAAATCATATTCACCTTCCTTTTTTTCTAATGCTTCCCAAATAAATCCCAATCTTATGAAATTTATACCTAATTTTTTAAGAATTGATATATCTTCATCAGAAAATGACATTGATGGGTCAAATTTTTCTGTGTTTGGAATGTAAGGAGGGAGCTTTACTACCACATTTACACCGTGTAAAATCATAGGACGTCCTTCGTTATCTAATAAAAAATTTTTTGTTGAATCTATTGAAATAGATTGAATATATATAAATAAAAATGTGAATAGTATTAATTTTTTTGACATATTGTTTATATATAATTAATTAATATTACGTGAGATATATATTTTAATATTTATTTTATATATTTTATATAATAAATATTAAAATAATAAATTAAATTATTTATAAAAAATTTTTTAAAGAAAAAATCAAAATTTTTTGAAATAAAATCATAAATTTAATTATTTAATTAAAAATATATAAATTAAATATATTTTATCATTTATTATAAAAAAATAATAATATGAGTTTTTTAACATTAGATACATTTTTAATATTACCATTTGAAAGTTATCAAATTTCAGTAATTAAATTTGAAACAAAAAAAATAGGTGCAACAATATATATAATAGAATTATTAATATATAACCCCGAATTAAATTTTTCAACCGAATATTTAATAAATAGAAGATATTCAGAATTTCGAAACTTATATGAAACAATAATGAAATTAGTTCCTTCTTTAAAATTACCCGAATTTCCACCAAAAATTCAATTAATAGACAAAGAAGAAAAGAGAATAAAATATTTTAATTTATTTTTAAACACAATTTACGAAGTTGCTAAAAGCAACATTAAATTTAAAAAAGATTTATTAACTGAATTATACAAATTTTTATTTAAAGACACTGATTTTAAAAGAAATAATTTAACAGATAATCAATTATTAAAAGTTTTTAAAATTAATCCAAATACAAAAGAAAAAATAATATCAGAAAGTGAAAAAGAAAATAATGAAAAAGATAATTTATATCCTCCAATTGATTATTCAAATTTAAATGTAGATGATCCTTCCCCAAAAAATAAATTATTTGGTGCTTTTCAAAACATGCATGAAAATTTAAGAAATAATATAAAAAACACAATAGAAAATTATAAATCCGATTTTGAAAATTATTTAACAAATTTTACATTAAAATCAAATAATAATAATAATTCAAACGATAATATTTTTATAAAAACCGTGAATAAAAAAGACCCAAATAAATTTAAGAATAATACATGGGAATGGAATGACATTTTAGTAAAAAGTTCTTTTGAAGATTATAATATGAGAACAATAAGAATTCATGATCAAATTTTATTTTTATATGAAAATTCTACAAACGCAAATTTTTATTTTTTTATGCCTCTTTACAACATTAATATTGATGTTTATCAAAATATTTATTCATTAAAATCAGAAAATTTTAATTATATTAAACATGTAAATTTAATAAATCCGCAAGAAATTTTAAATTTATATGAAAAATACCCAAATTTAATTTTAGGCGAAATTAATTCAGATTTTTATTTTCGTTTGTATCATGATTTTGATACGTTCGAATTTATTATAAAATTCGATAAAAATAATTTATTAGCTGAAATGAAAACTATTTTGCAAATGATTATTAATAATTCATATTCAGGAAAAACAAATTCACTTTATATAAAAAATATCAATAGAACTAATTTAAATATTTTAGGATCGATTTATGTAGAAATTTTAACTTTTTATGCACCGTTTTTAGAAAGAAGTATTAAATTTAAAATTAATTTAGATCCTTATAAAATTTATACAAAAACAGTCACGAGCACACAAAAATTTTCTATAAATCAAAGATTCAAAATCCCTTTGCATAATAGATTTAATATATTTAAAATTAGTTTATTTAAAGTCGAAGAAAAAAGTTTGTATGTAAAAAACGAAGAAAAACAAAAATTAAGTGAATATTCAATTACTCTTCCAGAAATATTAAATGTTATGCATGGTAATAATAAAGATATAATAACCATAGATTTAAAAAATTTAAAAAGAAAGAAAAAATATGATAATATGAAATTAGAAATTAAATTCATTGATTATTCAGCTTTAGATGTTTTATATTCAAAAAATTCAAATAAATTTATTTTAGAAAATTATCCTTTATATAATGAAAATGGGGATACTGAACCACCTTTTACAATAGCTATATTTTTAAAACGTGCTAAAAAAATGATATCTTTTTTTGTTAATATATTTGATATTAAAGATAATATAACTCAATTTAAATATCCTAATTTTAGTATTTTTTGTTTAATTTTAGCTGAAATTTATTTTATTTTTTTTAAAACTCAATATTTATTAAATCATATTTTATTTATTTTTGGAATGACTTTATTTTTTAATAGTAAAATTTACTATACATATTTTGCTAAAGATTTTAATTATTATTTTTTTAGTTATAAAAATAAATATTATACAACTTCAAAATATGTTGAAACTGATAATATAAGAGATAAAAATGAAATGAAACAATCAAATTATTTAGTAAAAAAAAAAAGCGGGTTTAAAATACCTTCAATAAAACAAATAAAAGAATTTAAACAAACTTATAATTTAATGTTATTTACTTTTTCAAAAGTTGTAACAATTTTAGAAAATCTAAAAAATTTATTTTTTTGGACCGATCCTTTATTATCATTTTATTGTTGCATATTAATTTCCGCTTTACTTCTCATTTTATATGGAATAGAAACAAGATGGATTTTAATGTTTAGTATAACAAAAAAATTCTTTGAAGGATTTCAATATTATGAACTTAAATTAATTAATAATAAAGAAGTTGCAAGAATAATTTTACAAAATAGTTATCAAAAATTTAAAAAAGATTCTATTGGAACGGGATTAAAATCAAAAACACTTGAATCGCCCAGATTAAGAGAAATTATCAAAGAAAATTTTAGAGTTAATGCTGAAGTGTTTATAAATGATGAAGTATATAAATATGTTCATAATATTGGAGATTTAATTGAAGAAGTTGGAAAATGTGAAGAATTGATAAAAATTAAAAAAAATAGTGAACTTTATTATTTAACTAGAAATAATGATGATATTTATATTAAAAGTCCAGAAATTGAAGATATTATTGGATTTTTTTTAAAAAATATTAAAAGCGATTATTATATGCAAAAAAATGGTTTAATTGATTTGTATGATATGGAAGATTTTAAAGAAGAAGAGTTTAATAATAGTAATGATAGTAATAATAATAATAATAA
>JAEEGK010016259.1_pt1 | contig 16380 bp, 13 predicted proteins | sample 8958771 | NCBI WGS metagenome assembly JAEEGK01 (sample SAMN16246547, study PRJNA631951) | gut metagenome | biome: gut microbiome; feature: rumen; material: SC-attached | host: Bos | place: Iran: Karaj | collected 2018-10 | reverse complement strand
ATTCCTGAACCCAGGCAATCTCCGACGTGTTCTCCGACAAATGCGACTGAACAGGCAGCTGGTATTTACCGGCCAGTTCGCCACAGGCCTTCAGCAACTCCGGCGTACACGACGGGACGAAACGCGGGGTGATGATGGGACGCACCAGTGCATCGGGCTGGTTGAACTCGGCTATCAGTCGTTCGTTGCCCTCTACGGCTACCTCCACCTCTTCCGAGAGATTGTCGGGACAGTTGCGGTTCATGGCCACCTTGCCTACCCATGCGCCCATGCCGGCCTCCTGATACAGTTTCATCAGCAGTCGGGTACTCTCGGTGTGGACGGTACCGAAAACGCAGCTGCGCATGGTGCCGAAAAGCCATTGTGTATGCAGGAAACGGCGATACATGCGCTCGGCATAATGTATGTCGGCATACTTTGCCTCCTCCGGGAAAGTGTAGTTCTGCAGCCAAGGCAGCAGTTCCAGGTCCATGGCCACGCCCTGATTATGCACCTGGGGCGCATGCACATGCATGTCGTTCATGGCGGGAATGAGCAGACAGTTACCGAAATCCACGAACTCTGCATCCTCGTAGCCCGCCTGCGGCCTTTCTGCCGTCACTTCTATCACGCGCCCGTCGGCATCCACGGCCACATAGCCGTTTTCCAAAACCTCGAAACGGCACTTCTCCTTCGTAAATAGGATATGTGCTTTATAGACTTTCTTCATAGTATGTGTTTCTTCGTATTACGGCTACAAATTTAGCAAAAAAATGCTGAATAAACAAGCAACCATTCAGAAAAAAAGGAATACACATCTTTATATATTCATATCCGGGCGAAACACAGCGGGGGGAGTTTTCCCTACACAAGAATAGGAAAAATACCCGCTCAGTTTAGGAATAATCCTTTTGAAATGCCACGAATCTTTCTGATCTTTGCATCGAGAAAAAGAAACAAAATGTCTAACGTAACGAATAGGAGATAAGGATATGAAGAAGATGATGATTCTGGCAGTGATGATGGTCATGACCGTCTCGGCCACCGCAATGAGCTACAACGCAGCAAAGCACGAGGCTCTCTTCCTGAGCGACAAGATGGCTTACGAACTGAACCTTACCGCTGCACAGTATGAGGCAGTCTACGAGATCAATCTCGACTACCTGATGAGCATCAACGGCCACGCCGACGTGTTTGGCATCTGGTGGGATCGCCGCAACGCTGACCTCCGCTTCGTGCTGAACGCCTGGCAGTACGACAAGTACATCACCCTGGCCTACTTCTATCGCCCAGTGGCATGGAGAGCAGACGGCTGGATGTTCAACGTGTACACTCGCTACGACAGAGGTCACTTCTTCAACGCACATCCAAAAGTGTTCGTGACCTACAGAGGCGGCAACAACCACAAGGCAGTTCACTTCTATGCTGACCGCCACGTGCCAAAGCCCGCTGTACATCACAACACTCCGGTGGTGCACAACAAGCCCGCTGTTCACAGCAACAAGCCTATGGGAGGGAACCCGCATCCCGCTGTACGCAACGACAACCGCAGCTGGCACACCAACGGCCATGCAAGCATCGGAAACGACAGAGGGCACGGCACACCCAACCGTCAGATGGCACAGCACACCAACCGCAACGGTGCTGGTCACAGCGGACGCAGATAGACCCCTTACGATTAAACTCTACATATGCCTTGAAAAAGGACTCGCGGGGAATCTCAGCAATGAGGTTCCCCGCTTTCGCGTATAAAATGTCACGCCCACTACTCGCTGTTTCCATGCATGCATCCGGGACATTCCTTCGCATTAAAAAATCCTGACAACGGGATTTTTCAATCTGGAAAAACGAGATGGGGAAAAACGGATTTTTGAACGAAATAAAGAGCCGCTGGCCGGCAAAAAATATTGATTTGAAGAAAATTCTCTAGATTTTTTCTTTCAAATCAACATCTTTTAATCATCAGATGAACTTCATTCAACCGTGAAAAAGAGTCTATTTGGCGGCAAAATGCTGATTATTTGGGGCAGAAAAGGCTTTCATCGGCTATCCAGAACCGCACCGATCCTTGTAGATTGCTGGTTTCCAACAACTTAAGCAAACCCCTTCAAAACTCGCGAATTTCCGGCCCGTCTGCCGTTTCCTGAGTAAAACGCGAATTTTACCCCCGAAAATTCAGAATATTCTTTACATCAATTCTGGGCCCTATGCCCCATTTCTGAAAATTGAATCTCTAATCGTAGGGCGTGTTAGAGGGGTGCTTCGTGTCGCGCACGCTAACCTCCCATACCTTGCAGCAGCGGGCGGTGCCGGCGGGGCCTTCCACGGTGAGCGTCACCACATAGTGGGCGAAGTCGCGAGCATAAGTGTGAACGGGGTTCTGCTCGTCGGAGGTGGTACCGTCGCCGAAGTCCCAATGCCAGCGGGTGATGTTGCCGTAACTGTTGTCGCGGAAATTAACGATGCGCGTATCGGGCACCACGGTAAACGTCCAGTCGCATTCCACGGGCTTGCGGAACTGCGGTTCGAGCGGCATCAGCGTGAAGAGGCGCTGCATGGAGGCATTGCCGTACATCTTGTGGTGGCGCGAAAGATTCCAGAATCCGTTGTTCTCCTTCTGCCCGTCGTAGTCGATGACAGCCCAGCAGAGTCCTATCTTCTTGTTCTCGTAGAGGCGGCTCTCGACAGATTTGGATGGTCCTTCGGGGCTGGCATAGTCGAAGGGCGTGATATAGAACTCCATGCGCAGCCGCCCGCTCTGTCCGTGACTGAACTTGTAGTCGTAGGCATAGTTGGCATAGGGCAGGTATTTCAGCCATTGCTGTGGTCCCCACACCATGGTCCACGACTTGCCTTCGGTGGGCGGTGTCATGATGTGATAGTTCTGGGCATGGATGTTCTGGAACTCGAAGAAGGCATCGATGCGCGACTTGACGTCAGGACACGGCCGCAACTCATCGATATGAGGACCGCCCGAGAGGTCGGCATCCACCACAATCTCGTAGGTGTCGTTATGGAGTCCCAGCTGGTCGAAATCCCAATAGTCGTCGTAGGCTTCATAAAGGAAGTAGAGACGGTTGAGCCCGCTTACCCAGCCCACCTTCACCTTGATGTCGAGCGTGGAACGGTCGATGGCGGGATGCTTGCGGGTATCGTCCCACATGGAATCGATGCTCACGGCATAGCTTTCGGGCACAATGTCCCAGTCGCTGAAATCGCCGTCGATACGGGGGATGGCAGTACGCGGGAACTGGAACACACGGAAGCCTGGTTCGCTGACGGCAATCTCAGGTTCTGCCGCCATGGCGGGGCATGTGGCTGCCAAGGCGGCCAACAACGATATCAGGAAATGTTTCATGCGATTAATAGTTGAAAAGTTCTACTTTCAGGAACGAAGGTTCGGGACGCCCGAAATTGAGGCCCTGCCCCGAATAGCCCTCTTTTACGGCATAGAGCAGATCGTAGCGCAGCTGTATCTCGTCGCCGTTGAGCCAGCGGCCGTCCACCCATTTCCCCTGTGCATCGAAGTCGCCCTCGATGACGCGGCCCAGTCCGATGGTTCCCTTGCCGTCGGCAGGCAGGAAGGTCACGCGGGTGTTGGAACCGAGGAAGAGGTAGCCTTCTTTCTGGCGGATGGCTATCACATAGCCGATGGCCTCGGGGTCGTAGGTGCCTCCCGTCAGTTGCGGGGCTCCGCCGTTGCGCATGCCGCTGGAAACAAGTTCGCACACCACGAGCACATTATCAAGACGGATAGTATCTTTCACCCGCAGGGGTTCAGAGCCTTTCAGCCATGCGGCACCGATGCGCCCTTCGGCCTGTGCTGCGAGAATATGGGGAGCCATGCGGCCTGCCTTCTGATAGAAACTGCGGAAGGTGGCGTTAGACTCATCTGAACAGTTACGCTCGAAACCGAACGGGGAATAGCCGATGGCGCCCTTGGCTCCGATGGCATAGGCGGCATTGGCGGCACCATTCTGTCCTGACCTTGATTCGGGAATGAAGACGGGATTGCCGGAACGGGCATAGAGCGACAGCTGCCGGGGGAAGTCGTTCAGGTAGATGTCGGGCGAAAGGATATCGATATGGGGTGCTGCGGAACGCCAGATGTCGTGGTTCTGTGCCTGAGGTCCGCCTGAGGGGTAGTTGCCGGGACGTGTGTCTTCGGGCTGCACAATCCATGCGTTGACGAAGGTGGGCAGGTCGTATTCTGCCTTTCCTGCGGCCGTGATGCGGTCCATGTAGGCGGCATAGTGCCAGGCCATGAAGATTTCAGCGGCGCGGTCGTTGCTGCCGAACACCTCTTCCCATGTGCCCGAAGTCTTACAGCCACTGGCCTGCCAGGCACTCAGCGTCTCGGGGAGCAGCTGGTCGCGATGGGCCGTTAGCCATTCGGTCAGTTCTTTGGGCACCTGTCCTTGGAATGCCTTTTCTGCCAGTGGACAGTAATCACGGGGATGGCCGTGGAGTCCCACCTCGTTTTCCATCTGTATCATGATGACGGTCTGGTGGAGTTCATCCACTTCCTTCAGGTGGCGCATCATGGCGGCAAAGGCTTTGGCGTCGGCCTTGCAGGTCTCATCTCCTAAAGTAGTCAGTATGGGAAGCAACTGGCCCTCGGGCGTCTGTGCCAGCGGGAAGCGCTTCGTGTCTTTTTTCACCCACAACGGAGTATAACTGGTGATGCCGTTTTTCCAGGAACCGAACCAGAGCAGGGCCAGTTTCATGCCGTTCTGACGGGCATCCTCCAGCAGGTTATCAACGACGGTGAAGTCGAATCGTCCCTCTTCGGGCTCCGTCTGTTCCCACGAAACGACGGCCAGCACCGTGTTGACGCCGCTCTCCTTGAGCTGCTGCCAATAGGGGGCCAGATAACTGCGGCTCGATGAGGTGGAGTTGCCCAATTCGCAGCCCAGCACCAGCCAGGGTTTCCCCTTGACGATGAGTTGCGTGACGTCGCCTCGCTTCTCCAGATGGGGACCTTTCACGGCAGTCTGCTGTTTCCCATTCTGAATGCAGGAGCTGAGTCCCACAACTACGGCCATAAATACGGCCAACGATATGAACAGTACGCGTGAGGTGCGTTTCTTGTCTTTCCGGATAATGGGATTCTGTTTCATCATGTTCTTATTTCTTATAGCGGTCGATCAGATGCTGGGGCATACGGACAATGCAGATGTTCATCGAGCGGCCGTCTTCGGAAAGCATGGCCGACTGTATCTCAATCTCGGTGCCGTCGGGCTTGAAGGTGGGATGCACATGGTCGCGGGCGGTGGTCTTATGGCCGGCCGTAAGCAGGATGCGCTCTCCGGTATGACGGTCAATAACCCATAGTTCGCGGGCGAAGTCATCGCCTGCCACCCAATGGCCGTCCTGTGATCCGGCCACATGCCAGAAGTTATCACCGGGCACCTGGCCCTCGAGTGTCATTTCGCGGGTGCGCATGTTCACCACGGCAATACCCGTGGCATACTCCTTGGTTCCCGAAGGTCCCCAGTCGTTGGAGGTGGCAAACGACTCCAGTCCGTCAATCTTTTTCTGCTCTCCCTTGTTGATGGGACGATGGCCGATGATGGCTATCACGAGTTCGTCGGCGCTGATCACGGCCTCATGCGTCACCCAGTCGTGCTCGGTCTCGCGGTAGATGGGTCTGAGATTGGTGCCGTCGGCATTCACCATCCATGTACGCTGCGGGGCCTTTCCGCCCGTTTCCCAGCAGAAGATGACCTCACCGGGATGCCAGGGGTTGCCCTGGATATGGCCCACCTTGAAATGAACGGCCACCACGGGTTCGGCCTTGCCCGTTGCAAGGTCCATCTTTCCGATGCCGCCGGGACCTGCACCCATGTTGCGCGGTCCGAAGTTGGGGGCTATCTGTTCGGCGATGGGATATTTGCGCGCAAACTCCTTGTCGAGCCGGAAATAGACAAACTCCTCGCTGCCGTCGAGTGCCATGTCGCCCTCGCTGCACATTTCGATGGGTATGGTGCCGCAAATGCGCTCGTAGGCCGTCTTTTTCTTCAGTTTGCCAGCCTCGGAGTCGGCAAAGAGGCGCTCCAGATTCACTTCCACGACCTCCATTCCCGTGCGGTTGCCTTTCTTGTCCTTGGCCTCACGCATGTGGTAGAGATTCATCGACTTGCGGGCCACGCAGAGCATGCCCGAGAAACCTCCCTCGGTGATTTGTACGATAGTGCCCGTCTCTTCGTTGACGGCCATGGCCTCGCCCTTCACGCGGTCGGAACGGAAGACCACCCACTTCCCGTCGGATGTCCACTGGTTGTGGGTCTGATAGATTTTTGAATCACCCGTGCCGCTCTTGCTGGTGAGGAACACCAGTTCCACACCAGTCTTGGGGTCTCTGATGACTTTACGTTCTGAAGGGAAGCGGCGTCCCATCTGTGCCCACACGGGCATGGCAATAAGTGCCGTGAGGCAAATAGTGATTAGTTTTCTCATGTTTGTAGCTGTTTGTTAATCTAGAATCTTATTTTTCCGTCGTAGTTGAAGATGGGCTGATTGGTGGGCACCTCCTCATCGTAGAACTGCACGGCTGAGTCGTTCATCTTGGGATGCTGATTCTGCAGCAGGCGGATGATTTCGGCACCTGCCCAGATGACCGGACCATAGCCGTGGGCAGCCATCACATGGACGGGGCGATGGGCATAGAAGGCGGGATCGAATCCCATGCCGGTACCCACGCACACCTTCTCGACCTGACCTTTCGCGTTGACTGCCGACTGCACGGCATGCCATCCCATGAATGCCACGGGGCCGTAGGCCTTTGCATCAATCCAGCCCTTGTTGACGGCATGGGCCAGACAATAGGTGTAGATGGCCGTGGCCGAGGCTTCGAGATAGGTGTCGTTGCGGTCGAGCAACTGATGCCAGAAACCGGAATGATGCTGCAAGGCAGAAAGTCCGGCGGCATGCTTGCCGAGCAGGTCGAGCAACTGCTGGCGCTGGGGATGAGTTTCGGGCAGCACGTCGAGCACCTCGCACAGCGTCAGGATAGCCCATCCGTTAGCCCTGCCCCAGAAGAAAGCGGGATGTGGCAGCATGGCCTCTACCCATCCGTGGCGGAAGAGGTTCTTCTCGGGCACCCACATACGACTGGCAAAACCGCTCACCTGGCGGGCTGCCTCGTCGTAGTATTTCGTGTCGCCCGTCAGCTTGCCCATATAGGCCACCGTGGGAATGCCCATGAACATATCGTCGAGCCACACCGTGTTCTTCTGCGGACGCAGGCGCGCGAAAGTGCCATCGGCAAGCCGATACTCTTTGTTAACGATATAGCTGGCGTAGTTATCGATGAGCGGTCGCAGACTGGCAGCCTTTCCCACGCCCGAGAGCGAGGCCTTGATCATCGAACAGCACACGGCACCGGCATCGTCGAGGGCATGAGGGTCGATGACGCGGCGGATATTGCCGTCGATTGTCTTGCCGGCAGCAAACAGTTTCTGATAATACGGATAGATTTCGGCCAGCAGACCGTGGCGCTTTGCCACATAGTCGCGATAGGCCGCATCGCCCGTCACTTCGTAGGCAGCCAGGACGCCGGAATAGGTGACGCCCCACTCGTAGCTGGTCAGTCGGAAACCGCCCTGCTTGAGCTGCATGTCGGCATTGACGTTCTTCAGGGCTGCCGCTTTGTCGCCATACGACCACTCGCGGCCTGTCTTCTTATCTACCAGCGTGGCCGGCGTCTCTGCATCGATGTAGCGCAGCACGCAGTCCATGGTCTGTTTCACGTTTTCTGCCGTAGGCACGCCATAGCTAGTCTCGTAAACAGGCTTCATCAGATGCAGCGGCGTGTTGTTGTCGTTCACTTGCTGTGCCGTGGCCGTCAGGGCTCCGCAGCACATCATACCAATCAGGAAAATCTGTTTTTTCATTATTTAGGTTCGTTTTTAGCTGGCACAAATTTACAAAAGAATCGTTTATCCTGCAAGCGTGGCCCGCATTATTTTTCAATTTGACGGAAATCTATATGCCGAATGACGTATTTCTGTGCCCTGTTACTCATAGTATTTCAACCTGCCAAAAAACTTCACCGCAATGTGCAACCCATTGGCTGGCTGCGCATTGCGGTGAAGGGTTCAGGTGCCGGTCTTTTTATAGACGTAGGAATGACCCCACTCCTCGCGATAGTATTTGGGATAGGGTTCCGAGACCAGCTGCGTGAGAATCTTGTCGGCACGGTAGCGCGAGAATCCGAACTCCAACTGGAATGCCCGCCGCGTGAAGGGACCGTTCTTCTCGTAGAACGCAGCCAGCCGTTTGAGCAGTTCGCCGCGCCCGAGTTCTTCGGTGTAGGCCCCCTTGTCGTGCTGGAAATGGGCGTGGTAGTCGCGGATGCGCTTCAGCATCGCCTTGTCGGGCGTGAAGCTGATGCCCTTCACTACCACCTCGCGGGCCGTGATGTCCTCCGGGTTCAGGTAGCGCTTGGCGTGCATCCGTCCGTCCTTTCCGCGCGTCTTGCGCGTACCTAATTGCAGACAGAAGCGCCCCAGCCCCTCAATGTGCAGGTCGTGGCCGCTCTGCAGCAGTTCCACAATCTCTTCTTTCAGGCTTTCCATCACCAGCGAGTAGGTGGCCAGATCCACTATCGAGCCATGATACCGGATGTGGTCCACGATGTCTTTCGACTTCAGCGTGGTGAAATAGCGTCGTCTTACGTGATAGGTTTGTTCCGTCTCACCCTTCCGCTTGGGCGTGGGGTGCACGGTGTAGTGAATGCCGTCGCGTTTTGCCATAGTCTTTCTGATTGATTAATTGCTGGAACACAAAGCCGCGAAGTCACAAAGATAGTCCTTTGAACCTTTGCATTTTTGTGTTCAGTTAGATTCATATTTTTGTTTCTATTAATAGTTCTTCCTGCAAAGATACGAAATTATTCTATAACCAATGCCAAACAATTCTCCGATTTAGCATTCTTTTGCATTGCTGACACAGGTCGGCAATGTTGCTGACACCTGTCGGTAATATTGCTGACGAACGTCAGCAATGCCTCGCAAGCATATTTTAGAGAAGTGTTACGGCTGTTTTGGACGATAGCTTGACTTTGGAAGGAATTTGCGCGCCGGCAGGCAAATTCGTAAAAAAATCCCTTGACAAAAGGCCCTTTCCGCATTATCTTTGCAGTAGATTTTTAACTAAATTCGAACGATTATGAACATATTGAACATCAGTAGAAAGTTGGCCGAGTGCAACGCGTACATCGGCCAATTGGAAACCCAGAACCAGTTGCTCCGCCAACGCGAGGAACTGGCCAAAAAATCAGTAAAAGCCTCGCAGCAGGCCAGTTACGAACAGCGCAAGGAAGCCTATCTGCTGCCCATCCGCGAGATGACGGCCTTCCTCGCAAGCCATTATGAGTTCCGCCACAACGTGGTTCGTGACAGTTATGAACTGCGCCGCCGCGACGCGGACGAACCGTGGCTGCCGCTCGATGAGCGCCAGTTGAACTCGGTGATGAACAGCGTGCAGGACGAAGGACGCGTCTATTGCCTGAAAAGTCTGGTCGTGCAGCGCATCAAGAGCCGTCTGGCCACCGACTATCATCCCGTGACGGCCTATCTGGAGCAGGTGCGCGGACGCTGGGATGGCACGGATCGCGTCTCCGAACTCATCAGCCGCGTGAATTCATCCGACTATTGCCGCCGCATGATGCGACTCTGGCTGCGGGCCGTTGTGGCACAATGGCTGGGCCGCGATGCCCGCCATGCCAATGCCGTGATGCTGCTTTTGGTCAGTCCGCGCCAGGGATTGCACAAGAGTACCTTCCTCCACGAACTGCTGCCCGAGCAGTTGGCCGACTATTACACCGACGACTATTCGCTCTCTTCGCGTTCCAACGCCGAGCGCAAGCTGGTGGAGTTCGCGCTGGTCAACATCGACGAGTTCGACAAACTGCCGCCGAAGAAGATGCCCGACCTGAAGACGCTCATGCAGACGCTGCGCCCCTCGTTCGTGAAAGCCTATAAGACCAACTTCAACCTGTTGCCCCGCATCGCCTCGTTTGTGGGCACCAGCAACCAGCGCCAGCTGCTCACCGACCGCACCGGATCGCGCCGTTTCCTCATTCTGGAGCCCGAAAGCGAGATCCGCGTCGCGGGCATCGACCACGATCAGCTCTATGCCCAGTTGATCCACGAGGTGGAAAGCGGGCTGCCCTGCCATTTCACCAAGGCCGATGAGGCCGAGATGGAGCTCCACAACCAGCCCTACTATGTGGTTTCCGATCTGGAGCGCCTCGTGCTCCGCTTCTTCCGCCGTCCCGAAGAGGGCGAGGCCTGTCAGGAACTTTCCGCCCGTCAGCTGATGAACATCCTGCAGAAACACAACAGCCGTCTGTTGCGCGAAGAGTCCGAAACCCATTTCGGCCGTTTGCTCCTGCGCCTGGGCTTCGACCGCATCCACAACCATCTGGGCAACGTCTATCGCGTAGTGCTCCTCTAACCACAGTCATCAAAACCCTTCACCGCAAAGTGCAGACCATGAATGCCTTGCACCCTGCGGTGAAGTTTCTTTTGATGAAGCCAAATATCTGACTCCATAAATATCCTGCTATTATTTTTCGTCAAACAGCGTCGTAAATCTGCCCATCAAAGAAAATGCCCTCAACAGGAGGCAGCGACGTGCGGACAAAGAAATCAATCTTCTCTTCAGTCTTTGCCACCCGTTGTTCCAGCCGTTCAAAACGCTGGTTGATGGAATAGCCCTTCAGCAGATACTCCTTCAGCACACTGTTTGCCCATTGTCTGAAAAGAATACCTTGGCTTAACTTGACTCGGTATCCGACAGAAAGAATCATATCTAAATTGTAGAACTCCACCAGGCGTGTGACTTGACGTCCTCCCTCATTTTGAACTATCGCAAATTTTGCGACAGTTGCCATGTTATGCAATTCTTCGTGTAGAGCGTTGTTTATGTGTTTACCTATGGTCTTGACATCGCGCCCAAAAAGAATTGCCATCTGATTTCTGTTCAACCAGACGGTTTCAGCCTCTAACCTTACCTCAAGATGGATGGCATCATTTGGTTGGTAGAGCACTATTTCGTTCTCTTGCATTGATAATGCTTTATTGGCAGACATCTTTATTCATTTAAGTTGAAAGCCGATATGTATTGATTATTTTGCTGCAAATATACAAAAACTTTTGAGATTATCACCCTCTTATTTCGAAATACTCCAAATAATCCGTGATTATTTCATGTTTCTATTTAAATTGCTATCATTTTTTGTTAGCAGGATAATCGATTACTCGTTAATTGAGAAAAAAGGAATTATCTTTTCAAACCATAATGTTATTTTCTGTTTTTTTTCGGATGATTAACATAGGAAGAGGGACATCCGATTCAGGATCTGCAATAAGTTCTATTTGCCATTTTTTGAAATAGAAGAATATACTAATAGAAAGAATTATTCCTTTATTTCTTGTAAGAAACTTGTCGACAACCTCCTTTTGAAAGATTGTCCTTTGTTTCTCTGACAAATCCTCCATCACGAGATTAAAGAAACGTTTTAACTCCGTATAGTAAACATATCCATTGGGGGCAAGATTTACTTTTAATGCTACAGCGTTTGGCGCTTCTGGGATTTTAATACAGTTGGTAAACAATCCCCAAATAGGAGATTGTACGTTTTTGTATGCAAGCTTTCCTCCTCCACGGTCTTCGCCTTTTGAATACTTGGGAATGACTTCATGTTGAATGTAGTCAAGATTATATTGCTTATATAATTCGTTTTCTAAGAATACGCGTAATCCTTCAATTGTAATTATTTTAGTCGGTGAATTGAAATGAATGAATTCCGCCTGTGCTTTCTTTCTCATGCCATTATCCATAGTAACAAGTATATCACAACGCATTGCATAATATGTATGAAGTGCATCTGTCATAATGTTAAGGATGTTCCGTTTTTTGTCTCGACTGTAACCACAAAATGCAAGAGTTGTATATTCTGCAAGAAAATAGTTGTAACTGTTTATTCCATTTATTTTTTCGAGAGTGGCAAGAATTGTATCTGTTAAGTTCTTGTTAGTTCTTGAAATGCATAGTTCGTTTAAATAATCAAAAATATCAGAACTATCTATATTCTGCATTTCCTGGATTTTTCTTTCTCCTTCAATGTTGCATATTGACTTGTATATCTCTACCTCTAGCTTTTTGTTTTTTAGTATCGAAGAGAAATTGTCTAGTAAAAATATGATGGTGTCCCATATATTACGAATAAGAAATCCGTTATTTGGGTTTTCTATGGGAGTTTCTAATGGGGTAGCAAGAAGATGATTGCGGATGCTTTCAAATGTCGTTTCATCCATTATTGGCTTAATAAGTTCCGTGAAACAGACATGTTCAAATCCAGATTTGTAAGTTTGTAAAGACAATGACTCTCTTTCTATAAATTGACGAGGTGTGCATTCGTATGGATATGGCGCATCTATGTTATCTTTATACTCTAGTAGATGAGTCTGACATATATCTGTAAGGGTATCCAGATCTTGTTCGTACTTTACAATGTTAGTGGGAGTTTTAGATTGATACAAGTCTTGAATATGAGCCCTTGAGTATGGAAAGATAAAGAAGTCCTTGACTTGAGTAATAAAATCGCGTAAGTCATGGTATTCCTCGTTTTTGAGGTAACTAATAATATTCCAGTCAAGGTATATTTTTAACATATTACGTAAACTTATTCAATTACGAAGCGAAGGGGTTGGAAGGGGGCAGAAACTTTGCTGAATATAAACGTATCCAGGTTCCTTATTGCTCATATTTTTATTCTTTTTTATAGACCATAGGGTTAGTCTTCCTTATTCTTTTGATAGTGTTCTCGGGCGATGGCAATTGCCTTGCGAAGTTTTTCTGAAAGTAATTGCTTGTCTGGCAACTTCGTGTAATACTGTGCCACTTTGATGGGGCTTTCTTCATCAAGCATCAGATACTCAATGTGTTCCGTATTTCCTTCTGAGCATAGTATCAGACCTATGGGTGATTCTTCCCAAGATTTACGGTCGTTTTGGTTCAGATATCTTAAATACAGGCGCATTTGTCCTTCGTATTCTGGTTTGAACTTCCCAAGTTTTAAGTCGATAGCTACCAGTCTGCGAAGTTCACGATGGAAGAATACCAAATCGATATAATAATCTACGGCATCAACGGTTATCCGTTTCTGTCGCTTCACGAATGTAAAGTCGGAACCAAGTTCTGACAGGAACTCCTCAACCTGACTTAGGATGGCATTCTCCAAATCCTTTTCAGAGAACACGTCGGGGAGTCCTAGAATATCGAGGAAATAACTGCTGCGGAAAACCATGTCAGGCAATAACTGATTATTCTTCTTTGACTCCTCCAGTTCTTTCTTGATAACCTCCTCCGGCTTCCGACTGAGTGCAGTCGTTAGATATAATTGCTTGTCTATCTTCTCGTCAAGCGTACGTGTATCCCAGTGCTCAGAAATACACATCTGGGCATAAAACTGGCGTTCTATGGGATTTTTGATATACATTAAGCTTTTCAGATGCGTCCATGTCAATTGTCTCTGCGTTGCGGAGAGAATGTCCTCTTCTGAGAAAGTCTCCGCAGCGCGGAGACAATGTCGCAGTGTCTTCTCACTCCATCCGCTACCATATCGTTCTGTCAGTTTTATAGACAGGTTTATCACTACCTGTTTGCCGTAATCCGCCCGTTTGTTATAGAGTACATCTTCCTTAATACGCTTACCTATAGACCAGTTCGTCATACAAGCTTCTGTGTTCACATATGTGGCAATCCTGCCACGTGCGCCATCAATAATCTGGCACACATCTGCATACAATGTTGTCTCTTGTTGGGGCTCTATATATTGTATTTTGCTCATAGTTCCAAAAATCTTAATAGCTTATTTTACATACACGTTTTTAAAATCCAGGTTTTGAAGAATGGGTCTTCTACCTCGTAGTCTTCTGTGCGAATCACATAGCCCGCCTTCATCAGACGTTTGATGGCGCTGAATGTGGTGCTGGTGGCCATCTGACGATTTTGCATAGGGTTCTTGTTGCTACTCAGACTTTGCATGATAAAACGGTCTGTACGATTAAAACTGAGCCAGAGACGCTCGAAGTCCAAATCGTGAGCCTGAATGATGGCGTTGACGGCCTCGCTGACAACATTATCGAAAAGTTTGTCGTAGGTCATCATTTCCCATACCTGAGCGCTCAACTGCTGGGTGTAGTAGGGATGAAGGCCTGTGAAGGACAGAATATCATCGACTACGCTGTTCTGAGAGGCTTCTTTCAAGGGCAGACGCTCGGCTACGTATGTTCTGAAATCTTCGTATGGAATCTTGCTCAGATGCATCAGTTTACCAAAATGATAGAAAGGTGATTTCTTTTGCTCAAATATTTCAGTCATCATCGACTCCTGGCTGCCCAGCAGGATATAGTTCAGGTGTTGCTGCTCTTGCATGATGGAACGTAGTTGTTTGTCCAGTCCCTTGCGAATATTCATGATTTCCTGAAATTCATCGAAGACGACGATTAGTTTTTTATTCTCAGTACTCACTTTTTCGAGCAGAGCCATCGCATCTTCCAAAAGGACAATGCCGTTGATTACCGGCTGGAATGACACATCAATTCCGTTGGTGATAGGATTGGTTGATACCATTGGGGCAATCCTGAAATGTGTCATCAAGTGCCTGATGCGCTCTAATGGATATATACGGAATAGTTCACGCAGAATTTTCGATGCAAAATCCTCTATGCTGAGCATGTTCTGCATATTGAGTGATATGGAGGGGCGTCCGGATGCTTTGACAGCCTTAGCCACAAGACTTGATTTGCCAAACCTGCGTGGGCTGATGAGCACTAAATGGTTTTCACTGTCAAGCATTCTTTGGATACTTTCCAACTCGGTGACTCTGTCTGTAAAAAACTCGCCATCGACGAGTGTGCCAAACTTAAAAGGATTCTTCATGTCGCGTCATTTTGCCGCAAAGATACAACAAATGTATGATACCTGCAAATCTTATGCGAAATTTTTCGTAACGAAATTTTTCGTAATGCTTTTGTTCTTGCTTAATCAAATCTCTGCATAAGATACTTCTGCTCGACAAAACAAAAAAAAGTGAGCTTTCTTTTGCATTTGTTCTCACTTAATCGTATCTTTGCAGTCATGGAAAAGAAGAAAGATATAGATGTCGCTCCAAGGCAGGAAGCCGACATTATGCGCGAGAAAGCGGAAAACTATCTGGTGTGTTTCATCGACAGTTGCCCGCTGCGCGAGTCGTGTCTGCGCTGGGTGGCAGGGCAGTATGTCGACCCGAAGCTGATGGTCCGCACAGCCATCAATCCCCGCAATCCGCTGATGGGCGTTGAAGGTTGTCCGAAGTATCGTGAAAAGGTATGTGTGAAGATGATGCGCGGCATGACTCGGTTATACCACGATATGCCGGGCTATATGGAGAGCGGCATCCGCAACGAGCTTATTGCCCATTTCGGTCGCAAACGTTATTTCCAGATGCGCAAGGGCGAGGTGCTTATCAATCCCGACGACCAGCTGTTCATCGCCCAAGTATGCCAAAAGCACGGCTGGACGGCTCCCTTGGTTTACGATGGGGAGGAAGAGGACTGGCTGTGGTAGGGCTTCAGGTTACGAAAAATAGGTATCAATGAGATACTTGATAGCCTTGATGTTGCATTGGTAATAGAAGTCGCGTTTCATCTTTCCTGTAGAAACTTTACCTATGTCGTTTACTACGAGTTCGGGGATGTAGTTGACTTTCAGTCCATGGAGATGGCACATTTCTCCTAAGTATATTTCTTCTCCGTATAAAAAGACAGGATAGTCTATAATACCACATTCAGAGAAATACTTGTTGGTCAGAATGATGAAAGAGCCATGCCCGGCATAAACCGTCCCTGCATTATGGGGTATGTTACGTCTTGTGCGGTACATGGTCTTTTCGTAAATACTCATGATGATGGGATGTTTGTATAGGAATAGAAGTGTTTTAAGTTTTAAGAGAGAATATCGGTTTGTGGCTTGAGGGTTAAGGTCGTATCCTTTTTCAATAGAAATGGTGGCAGGGGCAATCCATCCTTCATCTTCATTATAAGGGTGGGTCATTAATTTAGCGAAAAAATCTGGTTTCACAATAACGTCAACATTGCTGAGAATAACATATTGGAATTCTAAGGGTGAAGCTTGAATCATCATTTTGCGGATTGCTCCAAAATACCCCAAATTCTCATGAAATGGAAACAATGTGGCAGATAGATGGGTGAAGGGGGAAAAGTCAATCTGCTGGTATTCATCCGTAGTGTTGTCGGCTATGAAAACACTTAGGCTGATGTCTGAGACGTTTGCAATGGAATTTTCGAGAGACTGTAGGTAGTTGTACAGTTCTTTATAAGAAAAATA
>JAEEGK010016258.1_pt1 | contig 16383 bp, 8 predicted proteins | sample 8958771 | NCBI WGS metagenome assembly JAEEGK01 (sample SAMN16246547, study PRJNA631951) | gut metagenome | biome: gut microbiome; feature: rumen; material: SC-attached | host: Bos | place: Iran: Karaj | collected 2018-10 | reverse complement strand
GTGAACCGCGTGGGCGATATCGGTTTCATTCTCGGTATGCTCTGCCTCGTGACGATCGGTGGCGCCACTATCCTCAATTACGATGTCCTTGCAAACTTCATCAGCATGGTCATCAATGGCAACCACGTTGAATTAGTTGTTCCGTTCCTTTCTGTCGCTGGTATTCTGTTCTTCATCGGCTGCACGGGTAAGTCCGCTCAGATTCCGCTCCTCACATGGCTCCCGGATGCCATGGCGGGTCCGACTCCGGTTTCTGCTTTGATCCATGCTGCAACGATGGTGACTTCTGGCGTTTATTTGCTCGCTCGTCTCGGTAGCATGTTTGCCATCCTCCCGGTGGTGCTCGACATCATCGTGATTGTCGGTATGCTTACCGCTTTCTGGGCTGCTGTCGCAGGTCTTTTCCAGAACGACATCAAGAAGGTGCTTGCCTACTCGACCATCAGCCAGCTCGGTTACATGTTCATGGCTTCGGGTGTTTGCGCCTTTGACGCTTCTATCTTCCACGTGTTCACGCACGCCTTCTTCAAGGCGGCTCTCTTCCTCGGTGCCGGTGCCGTGATTCATGCTCTCGCCGGTGAACAGGACATGCGCAAGATGGGTGGCCTCATCAAGAAGACTCCGGTCACTGCTTGCGTGATGATTTTCGCATTCCTCGCGATTGTCGGTTTCCCTGGCTTTGCCGGTTTCTGGTCCAAGGATTTGATTCTCGAAAAGATTTTCATGAACTGCTCGATGGCAATTCCTGGCTTCACGCTCTTCGGTCATGAAATCGCGACGATTCCGCTGAATGGTTTCGTTTATGCGGTGGGTCTTGCTACGGCTGTGATTACCGCAGTTTATATGGGCCGTTTGATTATCCTCACGTTCTTCGGTAGCTATCGCGGTTCCAAGGAAAGTGAAGAACATATCCACGAAGCTCCGGCGGTCATGCTCATCCCGATGGTGATTCTCGCTTTTGGCGCTGTGTTTGCCGGTTATCTCTGGGCCGATTCCATCGGTATCAAGTACTTTGCCGAAACGCTCGCTCCAGTTGTTGGCGCCGCTCAGGCTTACAACGCTCCGGCGGTGGCAGCTCACTTGAACCCGGTTATCTTTGCCGTGCTCGGTACGATTGCTGCTTTGCTCGGTATGTACATCGCTTACAAGATTTACGCTAACGCTCGCATCCCGGCTGCCAAGGGCTCTTCCGCTCCGGAAGGCGGCAAGGCCACATGGACGTTCCTGTTCGATTCTCTCCACAAGTACGTGGGAATTATCCCGGTCAACGTTCTCGCATGGATTTGCGATGTGGTCGTGGATAAGATTCTCGCTGCAATCCAGTGGACGATTGGTGCTATCGCGTCGATTCTCGGCGACGGTGCTGCTTCGTTCCAGGTGCGCAAGGTGCGTCTTCAGGTTGCCTTTAGCATTTTGGGCCTGATTGCACTTTTGGCAATTGTTCTTTTGACTGGAGGTACTCTCTAATGCTGTTACATCTCCTCGTCCTCGCTCCGTTCGTTGCCGCCATTCTCATGGTGATGACATCCAAGGAAGATTCCAAGTCTTCTTCCCGCCTTGCAATTTTGATGGGCATCGCCTTTACGGCAATGTCTGTCGCTCTCATTGCTGGCGGAAACGTTGCAACGGAAGCTATTGAATGGTTCCAAATCCCTGGTTGCAAGGGACCTGTTTTCTACTACTTGTACGCTCACGGACTTGCCTCCTGGATGGTGTTCCTCTCTTGCGGCTTGTCTCTTGTGGCGTTGATTTCTGCTCGTGGCATTACTTGCAGGAGCTATCGCAACTTCGCTATCGGCATCTTCTCGCTGTTGGGCGCCATGAACGGCACCTTCCTTGCTGCGGATGCTGTGCTCTTCTTCTTCTTCTTCGAAGCCATGGTGATTCCGGCTGCAGTGCTTATCGCTGGTTTCGGTGGCAAGGACAGGATGAAGGCCGCGATGACGTTTGCAATCTATACGCTGGTCGGTTCCGCTCCGATGATGGTCGCTTTGTGGTACCTCCTCACGATTGCTGATAACTCCATGCTCTATTCTCTTGCGATTGCAGTCCAGAGCCTCCCGGAAGGGACGCAGACGACGATTCTCGTTTGCTTCCTCTTGGCGTTCCTCGTGAAGACTCCGATTTTCCCGTTCCACGGCTGGCAGGCGATTACGTATGCCGAAGCCCCTGCTCCGCTCTCTGCAATCCTCACGGGTGCTATGAGTAAGGCTGGCGTGTTTGGCTTTATCGTCTGGGTGCTTCCGATTTTCCCGCTTTCTCTGAGCACAAGCTCTTGCCTGATGTGGCTTGGCCTCTTCACGGCGGTCTATGGCGCTCTGATGGCTCTCCGCGCAACGGACGGCAAGAAGCTCCTCGCTTTCAGCTCCATGGGCCATTTGGGTCTCGCTGTGGCGGGTGTCTTTAGCGGTTCCGAAGCGATGTTCCCGGCGGTTCTCGTATTGCTCGTCGCTCACGGTATTTCTGCCGGCGCACAGTTCTTCTTGATGGGCATTGCCGAACGCATGACAGGCACTCGCGAACTCGATGAACTTGGCGGTCTTTCTTCCAAGAATCCGGTGTTCTCGACGCTCTTTGGCTTTGCCGGCGTGATGGCTCTCGCCGTCCCCGGTACGGCAGGCTTTGTCGGTGAATTCTCCGTGCTCCTCTCTCTCTGGGATATGGGGCCGCTCCCGGCTCTCGTGGCTGGCTTCACGCTGATCCTCTCCGCCGCTTACATGCTCCGCTTTATCCAGAAGGTCATCTTCGGCAAGCAGGCCCGCGAATACGTAGAAGGTGAACGCACGATGCCGCTTGAAGGTTTCTCGATTGGCGTTATGCTTTCGCTCCTCCTCGTGTTCGGTTTCCATCCGGCTTTCGTGACGGATTCGCTGAACCAAGTTGAAGAAATTGAAGACCCGGCTGCAACTCAGGTGCTGCAAGATGCTTCGATCAACCAGGGCAATGCTCCCATGACCGAAGAGGAAATTCACCAATTGGATTCGACTCTTGCGGCTGCCGGTTTCAAGGATGACGAACGTGCTTCCATCATCGCCCAGATGAGAACCGAAAATGGTTCCGAGGCGACTGCGAACTCTGAAAATACTGTGAAGGAGGCTTCCGATGATAAATAACATTATCTATCTCTTGCCGGTTATCTGCGTTGTGTTGGGCGGTATGGTCGCTCTTGCTGCCGAACCGTTCTTGGACAACGAAAACAAGCACAAGGTGCTTCCGTGGGTTTCTGCGTTCTTTATCGCTCTGGGTGCTGCAACTTTGTACTACGCCAAGACTGAAATGCTCTTGAACCTCTATGCGATGGATCCGATCCGCCGTGTGCTCTGCATGGCTATCCTCCTGTGCGCATTGCTTGGCGTTGCTGGCTTGCAGTGGACGCTTGGTCGTGAAAAGTTCAAGGGCGGTGAAGCTTACGGCCTCATGATGCTTGCGACAAGCGGTGCCATGCTCATGACGCAGGCGATTGACTTTGTCGCTCTCTTCATTGCCATGGAACTCACGAGCTTCCCGATTTACGCTCTCGTGGGCCTCCGCCGTAAGGATGTCAATGCAAACGAAGGTGTTTTCAAGTACTTTGTGTCGGGTGCCATTTTCAGCGCTATTTTCCTCTATGGTGTTTCGCTGATTTACGGTGCAACAGGTTCTACGCATTTCTGCGGAAATCTGTTGGATGGCCGTAGGGTTATTTACGATGTGGGTACGCTCTTTGTTGTTGCTGGTATCTTATTCAAGGCTGGTGCCGCTCCGATGCATTTCTGGGTGGCTGATGTCTATACGGGTGCCTCTGTTGCCGTGACGGGCTTCATGGCTGCTGTCGTGAAGGTTGGTGCTCTTGCCGCTCTCGGTACGGTATGGCTTGGACTGCTCGTGACTCGTTCCGGCTCCGAAGCTGTGTGGAATCTCGCGGAAAAGGTAACGATTATGAATCCGTCGTTCCCGCTGTTCTACGTGATTATCGCGGTTGCAATCCTTTCCATGGTGATTGGTGCGTTTAGCGGCCTTGCCCAAAAGTCTGTGCGTCGCATCTTGGCATTCTCTGCCGTGATGAACGCTGGCTTTATCGTGATTGGCCTCTTGCTCCCGAATTACTACGACAGTGGCGAAATCCAGATGGGTCCGATGTTCTACTTCCTCGTCACTTACGCGATTGCATCTGCAGGTGCTTTGACGGGTATCGCTTACATGTCCGGTAGGGAAGATCACAAGGAAAATCTTGAAGACCTCCAGGGTGCTGGCCGTCGCCGCCCGTTCGTGGCTCTTGGCGTTGCCGTGTGCTTGGCATCGCTTGCCGGTCTTCCGCCGGTTGCTGGTTTCCTCGCTAAGTTCACGCTGTTCACTGAAGCGTTCAATGCTGGCCTTGGCTGGCTTGCCATTGTTGGCTTTGCCCTTTCGCTCGTGGCTGCGGTTTACTACCTCCGCATTGCCTACGTGCTCTTTGCCCCGAAGAAGGACGATGGCGAAGTCAAGTGCTGCTGCGGTGAAGGCAAGTGCTGTGGTAAGTTCGAAGCGACCTACGTCTATCTGCTCCGCTTTGCCGTGGCTGCCGCCGCTATCGCACTCCTCGTGATTAGCGTCTATCCGTCATTGGCATTGATTGGATAAGATAGGTTGTAGGTGTTAGGTTTTAGGGATTAGGATAAGTCCCGCCTTACAATGTCATCCCGGCTGAAAAAGCCGGGATGTTTTTTTGTATCTTGTTCCCGAAAGGGAACTAATATGATTTGTCCGAAGTGTGGAGAAAAGTTCGATTATTACGAGTCTTGCTGCCCGTGGTGCGGGACTCCGAAACCGGTTAATGAACGGAATCCGGCTGGCGATGTTTCTCCCAGTGAGGAAAAAGAGGAAGATTGCGTTACGTTTGAGTCTCCGCGAAAGTTTGGTTCTGCAATTTTTACTTCTTTGTGTTATATTGGTGCTTTGTTCATGGCTATTTTGGGGGCCATCATCTTTTTTGCGGCTGACGGAAAATTTTCTCTTGTCGGACTAGTTTTTTTCTTCGGTGCCATTTCAATTATTGTTGATGTTTCTTATTCAGGAAACAGTGTGTGTGAAATCAAATGGTATAAGGACAAATTTGTAATATGCACTCGTTCTGATGAGTTTACATTTACCTTTGATAATGACGAACTATACAAGATTGAAAACGATGCTTTTGGCGGAAAAATATTTGTTCTCCGCAAAAATAAACAATGCTTCTATGTCAACGAGCACATCTTTCCTGAAGTTGTGGAGGCCATGAAGAAGGTTTACGGCATATCGGATGAATAAGTCGGGATGTTTTTCTCTAGAACGCAATGTGGAAATTATATTATGACATGATGGGTTATACTATATGCGAAAAGTGAATTTTTTTATGCGATTGATTGTGCTTTCTTTGTTCGTGATGATGCTTTCGGGCTGTGCTTATGTTACGATGTCGCTGATAGCTGGCTCGGTTGCGACCTAGAACACAACGCGTGCGTCTAGCATGAGCGCACCATTAAATTTTTTTGTTGACGGCAATATGAACAGGCCGTCGATACCGAAATGCTTGCCAAAATCATAGTTCACGCCTATAGGAACTTGAATCTCCTGCGATTCTTCATCGCTTCCGCCTTTTATGGTTACACCCGTAATGAAATGTATGTTGTTTCCGCCAAAATAAAACATAAGCGGCATATACATATAATCATCGCCACGGAAAGAGACCCATCTTAAGTCTGCCGCCATGTAAATTCTGTTCTCTTGTCCTAAACGAATTTTAAAACCTAGACCGGCTGTAAGGTAGCCTCCGTGCAAGAAAAAGGCGAATCTCCGCCAATTCGTTTTTTCTGCTTGGGAATTTGATGAAGGCGAATTCGCTGTTGCATTATTCTCTATCGCATAGGGCGTTGCGTTCTGAGCTGGGGCGTTGTTAAGAACGGGTGCAGTGTTGGTAGAGGGGGCCGTAGCGGTCTCCATGGCAATATTTTGCGTTTTGTATTTTGAATCTTCTTTTACGTTACGGAAAAATTCGGGCGATTTCTGTATGATGAGCGTGAGCAAGGAACTCTGGTTGGGGCCTAGTCCATTGAAACTCGCGATGAGCTTGTTCCCTGCGGTTTCGTAAAGTTCCACCGAGAGCGTCAGCGAGCCGTTGAAACTGCTGACCCGTGCTTGGCAGACGTAGTCGGCGGCAATGTTTTTCCCGGTTTCAGCAAGGCAGCTCCCTTCGCAATCTTCGATGGATTTTCCCGGCGGAAGCATTGCCATGATGTTTTCGCGGGTCATGATGGTGTAGTTCTGTGATGCGGGAAGTTCCTTGACGGCTTGCTCGCGCAGTACGTTTGTGAGGTATTGGCGATCAGCAAGTGAAACCTTGTCCTTTACAAGCTGGTCGGCAACAGTTTCCAAAACGGCGACGAATGAGGCCTGTGACGATGCGACAAGGGCTAGCAAAAGACAAATACTGATCTTAAAGTTTCTCATGTTAGAAAGATAACTTATTATAACAAAAAGTCATAAGTATATTTCAATAAAAAAAGAAGCCCCTTCACACTGGGCTGGGGTATTAATACGCTTTATAAGAAAATTAAGCTCTTTAGAATATTATGCGGAAGTCGAGATTGAGCGTTGGATTTGAATACTTGTATGGTTCAAAAAGCAATGCATCGATACCGAAATGTCTGCCAATATCAACGTTTATTCCTAAAGGAAACATAATCTCATCTGAATTGTTCGTACCATGCAATACTGAAAAAGTTAGACCTGTAATAAAATGCACATGGTTTCCGCCTAAGTAAATCATTAGCGGAACATACATGAAACTTTGATCTTTGAAAGAGAGCCATCTTGCATCTGCGGTCATATAAACTCCATTTTGACGGCTCAGGCGGAGTTTTAAACCTAGACCGGCATCGAGAATACCGGCATGTATAAAGAATCTAGCTCTCGGCCACGGCTCGTTAGCTTTGCTTTTGGCGGTGGGGGCCATGTACTCATACCCTGCATTAGGATTTACGTTTCTGGGGGTTGATGTCGTAGGGGCTGTTGTCGCTGTGTTAGGGGCCACGTTATTGGAATAGCGAGGTTGGGGCTGGGCGACGGTCTTAGGAGCTTTCTTTTCCATGTCTTTTTTGACATTATGGAAAAATTCAGGTGACTTCTGAATGATGAGCGTGAGCAAGGTGCTCAAGTTGGGGCCTAGTCCGTTGAAACTCGCGATGAGTTTGTTCCCTGCGGTCTCGTAGAGTTCTGCCGAAAGCGTCAGTGAGCCGTTGAAGCTGCTGACTCGTGCCTGGCAGATATAATCGGCGGCAATGTTTTTCCCTGTCTCGACGATGCAGCTACCTTCGCAGTCTTCGATAGACTTGTCCGGCGGAAGCATTTCCGTGATGTTTTCGCGGGTCATGATGGTGTAGTTCTGCGTTGCGGGGAGTTCTTTGACCGCTTGTTCACGCAATACGTTCGTGAGGTATTGACGGTCGGCCAGTGATACTTTGTTTTTTACGCCGGCATCAGCAACGGTTTCTAGAACTGCAACATGTATCGCTTGCGAAGCTGCAATAAGGGTCAGTAATAGTAGAAAGGTATTTTTTAAAATGCTCATGATAGAAAAATAACATTTTATCTAAATTATAGGTGAATTAAAAGAGGATTTATTATGGAAAAAGTTTATCGTTCCGGAATTGGTTTTGATGTCCACAAGTTAGTGGAAGGTCGTAAGTGCATTATCGGCGGTGTGGATATCCCTTACGAAAAGGGGCTTTTGGGCCACAGCGATGCCGATGTTCTGTTGCATGCAATTAGCGATGCTTTGCTCGGAGCGGCCGGTCTTGGGGACATCGGTACGTATTTCCCGGATACGGACCCGGCGTTCAAGGGCGCGGACAGCTTGGAACTTTTGCGCAAGGTGGGCGAGGAAGTCAGACGGGCTGGCTTTGAAATCGTGAACATCGATAGCATCGTGATGTGCGAACGCCCGAAGGTGAACCCGCATAAGGAACAAATGAAGGCGAACATCGCCCGTGTGCTTGGCCTCGACGTGAAGCAAATCGGCATCAAGGGTACGACGACCGAAAAACTCGGTTTCACGGGTCGCGGCGAAGGCATTGCCAGTCAAGCCGTCGCGATGGTGCGCAGCGTAGGGTAGAGAGGTCGCTTCGCTTTGAGCGATGAGCCGTGAGCAATGAGTACTATGCCGCGGTTTCTGTCACTCTGGAGGGTGTGCAACACCCGATAGAGTCCATTATTTTTATGGATCCTATCGGCTTCGCCTCCAGGATGACCATGCTCATGAAACCCCTATCGTCTTTCGTAATCTCTAACCACCAACCACTGTTTACTAACTTCTCGTCTAATCTTTTTTATTATTGTTATAACTTGTGGGAGGGATTATGCCTAGAAAGTTTTATACTGTAGTAGCCCTGCTGGTTGCTATCTTGGCTCAGTATTCTTTGGCTGCATGGGATGGCACGAAGAAAATTCCAAAGACGGTTACGCGAAATGATTCGCTCTTTTACGAAATTACCTCACCGGAAGAATTTGTCGGTTATTTTGATGAAGTCCTTTTGACGGAACCCGTTTCCGGTGTTCATGCTTATTTGAAAAATGATATCGTGTTCGGTGCTGATTCGTCCAAGTTGAGCGATAAAGTGCTGAATTTCAAAAGAAAATCTTTTCACTATTTTAATAGCGTATTTGACGGTTGCGGGCACTTCATTTATGGATTGAGATCGGTTCATTCGTTGTTCCCGGATTTGCGGGGCAAGGTGATAAACCTCAATATAGCGAATAGCTCTTTTGGTGGCGATACCGTATCAAGAGCGGCTGCCGTGGCCGAAGTTCATCAAGGCTTAATTCAAAATGTGCATCTCTACAATACCAATGTCCGGGCAGCCAATGTAGCTGGTGGTATCGTGGCCAACGCTGAAACGGATAGAGTCTATCTTAGTGTCGATAGGATTATACTCAATAGCAGTGTGAATGGGGGACGGGTCGAGGCTGCGTGGCAGGTGGGGGGCATTGCGGCCAATTCTACTATATCGATTATGGGTTGTTCCAATTCTGCTACAATACGTTATGCGAAATCAAAAATTGTAGATAAAAGTCTTGATTCTACGGTCTATATGGGCGGCATCGTGGGCTTTTTCGGAGGAACCATGAGAGGGGCCGGTATCGTCAATTGCGTCAATCGAGGTCTCATAGATTTGGATGCTTCTGTGGGGACATCGTATGCAGGAGGCGTTGTCGGCTCGGCTGTAGGCAATCTTGAAAATCTCCAGAATGAAGGACGTGTATGGGCGAGTGTTTTGTATGAAAAAGGTGTGGATAGTGCGTATGCCAGCGTCGGTGGAATTGCTGGAATGCTAGGGAGAGCGGATTCTCGTTTTGTGGAAACTCGCGACTTTTTGAATAAGGGCATTGTCAGTGCGAACATGGACAAACGCCTTGCTGTAGGTAAAATCAACATAGGCGGCATTGCGGGACTGACGGACTCCATTGGAATTTGCAACGCCTTGAATTTGGATTCTGTCAAGGTTTCAGGCCTCGCATTAAAACAAGAAGTTAATGCTGGCGGCGTTGTTGGCTTTGCGGACTACCGTTCTTTGGATTTTTCAAGGCTTAAAAATCGCGGTGTAGTTTATGCGAAAAGTGCATACAGCGTTTATGCCGGCGGTGTTGTCGGCTGGCTGGAAAGCCGGTTGAAAGTTGGGCCCAGTTTACGTCAGGCTTTTAATTACGGTCATGTGTCTGGCGTGATTGCGGATTCGTCGGAAAATGCAGAAACTCTTGCTGTGGGTGGTGTTGCTGGTGGTGTGAATAACGTAATGATTCGCGATGTCTATAATCGCGGAAAGCTTTCGGCAAATGGAAAGCTCGTTTCTGGGGCGGGTAATGTCGGCGGAATTGTCGGGTTCTATAGCAGTCCGGCGACCTATGTCAAGAATGCTTATAGCGAAGCTTTCGTTTTGAAGGATGATTCAATTGATGGCGTTGTCGGTGGTATTGTCGGTTACTTGCAAGACGGGGGAGTTCCTGTCAATGCTTATTTTGATGGCTCGGCTGGAAATATTGAATGTTTGGGAAAAAGCAATGTCGATGGAGGCGGTGATGATTGTCTAATGAATAAGGCTTTTTTGCTGAGCGAGGAGATGCTTGATGCTTTGAACACTGAAAATGGAACTGTCGATAATCGTCGTCTTTGGGTGAATCGCGGAGGGTATTCCATTCTTTCTTTTGATAGTTTGTATAAAAATGATTCCATGTTTTTTGATTTTGACCGTTTTGAAATTCCTCCGAGCAAAGCCGACTGGGATACTGTTGTTTATACGATTTCTACGCCGAAGCAGATGGAATTTTTCTTGGAAATGGCAGCGTTTTTCAATAACAACGATAAAATCAAGGTCGTGCTTGCGAATGATATCGTTATGGGGATAGATTCCACGCATCTTTCTAAGCGTAAGCTATCTACGGATTTTTCGTACAGTGTTCAGATGAATTTTGATGGTAACGGCCATACGATTTATGGACTCAATATGTCGAGGGCCATGTTTTACCAACTTTACAAACCGTCTATTATTCAAAACTTGACCATTGCGAACAGCCGATTCGAAAATGAACTGGGGTTGTCCGCTGCTGCCGTTGTCCTCGAAAACGGGGCTACCATAAAGAATGTGACGGTTCGCAACTGTCTTGTGCGTGGGGGCGATGTTGTAGGTGGTGTTGCCGCCTTGAATGCTGATTACTCCTATATGGAAAACGTAAGGAACGAGAATACCTCGGTTTATTCCTCGAATAAGGCTGGCGGTATTGTTGGCGAAGATAGACAAAGCGATTTCAACGGTGTCAGCAATTCGGGCAAGGTTTTTGGTCGGATGGCTGGGGGCATTACAGGGTATTCATATATTTACAGCGGAAATTTTACTGGGGGTTCTAATTCCGGGACAGTTCTTGCTTCGGGGAAGGATTCTGTTTTTGCAGGCGGTATTGCCGGCTATTCACGCGGCATGAAATATGGGAACTGCTTGAATACGGGACTCGTCGAGGCGTCGTCTGACGCTGGGGTCGTTTTTGCGGGAGGCATTGCTGGCAAGGTGGATTCCGCCTCTCATATTAGTGGGTTTGGAAATTGGGGCCGTGTTCATATAAAGTCTGGAAAAAATGGTTATGCGGGAGGCCTTTTTGGAATGATGCGGGGGCGTGCCGGCGGATTTTCTGATGGTGATAGCGTTGCTATGATGTACCTGTATGATGCGTTCAATTACGGCCCTGTGGTTGTTCGATCTGTAAAGGAAAATTCGATTGCCGGAGGTCTTGTTGGATATCTCAGCTGGACTATATTCCCAAGAGGTTATAATAGGGGAATTGTGAAGAATGAAGGGCCTTCGTCGAAAAAATGGACCGGCGGGATGGTTTCGATAGCAGTGGGTTCTTCAATGAAAGAAGGCTACTGTGTTACCGATACCCTGACAGGCGATGGCGTTGGCGTGTATGCGTATGATTTGCAAAAATACTATGGGTTGGATAGTTTCTATTACGTCAAAAATTTGGTGGATATTCCGCTTGTTGCCAAAAAATCGGATGATGCATCGAGTGCTATTGCGAATTATGAAGTTAAAACTTTTGAAGAAATGAAAACGGATTCTCTTGCATTTCTGCAAGGGGATGAATGGATTCGGGGAAATTGCTTGCCGAGGATAAAACTCGATACGACTTCGACATGCGCGTTGCATGTGGTGAAGGACTATTTTGATACGGACTTTACGGACCATGTGGGGTTTCTTGAGGATGTTGTTTATGCGGACTCTGCTGATGTCGGGGGGAGCCATGGTGGCGGGGACATTACTTCTGTTGCGCCGAAGCTGGTGGCTCCTTCGATGCAAGTTGAGGTCTCCGCTCGGAATATCGCTGTTTCGGGACTCTCTGGAAATCGCGCGGTCTTTGTGTTCGATTTGCAAGGCCGTCTGGTGTCATCGGCTCAATCTTATGGGGCTGTCGTGAATTTAGCGGTTCCTAGGGCTGGTCGCTATGTCGTACGCAGCGGCTCGCAGACTCGACTTGTGATGGTGTATTAGACGAAAGAACGGCTCTACGCCCCCTATTAATCTTTTTGTATATTATCCTAAGTACTTTGTAAGGAGGACCTATGCCCCAAAAGTTTTTTATTACAGTAGCTTTGTTGGTTGCTGTTTTTGTGCAATTTTCAATGGCTGCTTGGGATGGTTCCAAGAAAACGCCTAAGAAGGTCACGCAAAACGATACGCTGTTTTACGAAATCACCTCGCCCGAAGAACTTATCGGTTTTTTGGATGATGTGCGTGCTGCAGAAGATATGTACAAGGTCAATGCGTATCTCAAAAACGATATCGTGTTCGGTGCGGATACATCCAAGTTGAGCGATAAGGTGTTTGATTTTGAAAACGGAAAGTACTTCCAAAGCACTTTCGATGGTCGCGGTCACACCATTTACGGTTTAAAGTCTGTTCATCCGCTATTCAAGGTCATTGGACAAGGGCAGGGCCGAGTTGTGAACCTCAATATCGCCAACAGTGCTTTTGGTAGTGATACCGTGCTTTATGCTGCATCTGTGGCAGAAGAAAATCAGGGCATTATTGAAAACGTGAATGTGTATAACACTAATGTTCGGGCTGTCGATGTTGCTGGTGGCATTGCCGCCAATTCTCGTTTGCAAATGAGTTTCCCGGATACTTATATCCTGAACTGCAATGTCGTTGGGGGAACTGTCGAGGGGTCTATAATGGTGGGCGGCATTGTGGGGAATGCGGGGGCGCCGGTTTTGGGCTGTACGAATTCGGCAACTATTCGCTATGTGTTTTTGGAACGGGCGAAATTGCTTTTTAACCAGACGGTTTTCATGGGCGGCATTGCGGGGTCTGCCGGTGGATCGGATAGAGGGATGAATATTGCCCATTGCGTGAATCGTGGAACGGTGGAGTTGTCCGGTGCTGTAGGTTTTGCGAATGTGGGTGGCATTGCTGGTGAGGGCCTTAGACATCTTGAAAATGTCTTGAATGAGGGTAATGTCTCGGTAAAAGTTACAGCTGATAAAGATGTAGATAGTGCGTATGTTTATGTCGGTGGAATCGCTGGCAGGCTGAGTTTACCTGAAGTTCGTGATTTGTTGAATAAAGGAAATATCGAGGCTTCCATGGATAGCAAGCTTGCCTATGGAAAAATCGAAATTGGCGGTATTGTTGGAGTCTCTGATATTTGTGGAATTTCTAATTCCTTGAATTTAGGCTCTGTCGGGGCTTCGGGACTAGCGGCAAAGCAGGAGGTTCATGCGGGCGGCATTGTGGGAATGTCGAATTTAATCTATCTCAATAATGATTTTTCGAAACACAAGAATCGCGGTTCCGTTAATGCCAAGGGGACTTTTAGCGTTTATGCGGGTGGTCTTATGGGGCGGATTGAAAGCCGTGCGAACTCGGGACTAGTTGTCAGCCAATCTTTCAATTATGGCGATGTGATTGCCTCTATTGCTGATGGGTCTTCATCTGCGGAAAATCTGAATGTGGGCGGCATTGCTGGCGGCGCGACGAATGTCTTTTTTAGCGATGTTTACAATCGTGGAAATCTTGTCGCAAAAGGCGATGTTGCCGGAGGTTCTAGTTACGTAGGTGGCATCGCTGGATTCTTTAGTTACCCGACGACTAATATTGAAAATGCTTATAGCGCAGCTCCTGTCATGGAAGGCGATGTTGTCGGCGGCATTGTTGGTTACTTGCACGATGGCGGTGCTCCGGTCAATGTTTATTTCGATGGCTCTCTTGTGAATGTCGAAGGCTATGGCAAAAATTATTTTGAAAAAGAAAAATGTACGAACTGCAAGAAGAATACAGCGTTTATGCAGAGCGACGAATTGGTTGCTGTGTTGAACACCGCTAACGGAACATCCGAGAATCGCAATATTTGGGCAAAGCGCGGGGAATACCCAGTCCTTTCTTTTGATAGTTTATACAAAAATGATTCCATGTTCTTTGAATTGGAACATCTTGAGGCTCCTCCTAAACGAATGGTCGGGGATTCTATTGTTTATACGATTTCTACAGCCAAGCAGATGGAATTTTTCTTGACAATGGCGGGGTTCTTTAACAAAGAAGATTATAACGAGATTAAAGTTGAACTTGCAAATGACATTGTGATGGGGATAGATACGACGCATCTCTCTAAGCGTAAGCTGACGACGGATGTGAGCTATTGCGTTCGTATGAATTTCGAGGGCAATGGACACACGATTTATGGACTCAATATGGATAGGGCTATGCTTTATGGCTTGACCAAGACTTCGGTTTTCCAAAATGTGACTATCGCGAATAGCCGTTTTGAAAATAATGTAGGTTTGTCGGCTGCTGCGGTCGCTCTTCAAAATGGGGGCTGCATCAGGAATGTGACAGTCCGTAACAGCTTAGTGCGTGGAGGCGAATCTGCGGCGGGGATTGTCGTGCGGAATCTTCTGGTTTCTGAGGAACCTTTGGTGTTGGATTGCAAAAATGAAAATACGACTGTGATTTCGGCAGGGCTTTCAGGAGGAATTGTTGCCGATGACTTCAGTGGCATTGTTGTGGGCAATAGCAATAGCGGTAGAGTTGTGGGGCGTACTGTAGGCGGTATAGTCGGGTACAAATACGGAGCCTCGCGCTGGACTAAAGGTTCTCTCAATAATAATTCCAATACGGGCATGGTGCTTGCGTCGGGTCGCGATTCTGTGATGGCTGGCGGTATTGTGGCTAGGATTAGATTCGTTGATATTAACGACAATTTCAATAATGGCTTGGTTGAGGCGGTTTCGGATTCCGGGACGCTCTATGTCGGTGGTATTGCTGCTAAGGCAGACTCGGTGAAGATTGTTGGTTCGGGCAACTGGGGACGCATCCACGCGGAATCGCAGAACGGCGTGTATGCCGGTGGCATTGTCGGTGCGTTCAAGAGCGAAACTTATGAAGATAGGCCGGCCGTTACAAAGCTTTCTGTGGTATCCAATTCGTTTAACTATGGCCCGCTACATGTGAAATCGGTTCAGGATAGCGCCATTGTGGGGGGGATTGCTGGCTTTGTGAATGGCGGTACTGTCCAAGGCGTTTACAATAGAGGATCCATTGTGAATGACGGGACTTCGCCGAACCGATTTACAGGCGGAATTGCTGCTGTTACGGATAGCGTGAATATTGCGAAAAGCTACAGCTATGCCGATGCTATGTCGGGTGCCCAGGTCGGGCTTATTGCTTATGAATTGCAAAATTGGTATGTCGCAGATGATGTCTATTATGGCTCGAACATCAAGGATTTTGCTGAAATCGTTAAAGTTCCGTCGAAACCGGATATGAAAACTTTGAAGACTGGCAGCAAGTCTTTTGATGAGATGAAGTTTGCCTCATTTGCTGAACTCAATACTTACGAGGGCTTTGCCAATAAGGGTTGTCTGCCGGTGAATAAGAACGATACGACTTCGGCTTGCGCGGTAAAAGTTGTTGGAGATTCTTTTGGCGATTCCAAAGAACAGTATGTGGTCGGCTTCCTCGAAGATGTTGTTTATGCGGGTTCTACGGACGGTCCGGGTGGCCCCACTTCTGTTGCCACGAAGTTCGTCGTGCCTTCGATGCAAATTGAGGTTTCTGCCCGGAATATTGCTGTTTCGGGACTCTCCGAAAACCGTGCCGTCTTTTTGTTCGATATGCAGGGGCGTCTTGTTGCGTCGGCTCGGTCCCATGGGGCGGTTGTGAATTTTGCGGTTCCCAGGGCTGGTCGCTATGTCGTGCGCAGCGGCTCGCAGACCCGACTTGTGATGGTGTATTAGACGAAAGAGTGCTCGCAGTCTCGCTTTGAACGGTGAGATTTGTTACCCTGGAGGGGGTGAAACACCCGATAGAGTCCATTATTTTTATGGATCCTATCCTATCGCTTCGCTCCAGGACTCGCCTTACGGCTCCCTTCAGGACAAAACTGAGCGAATGAATCTCTATCGTCTATCATCTATCGTCTATCATCTATCGTCTTTCGTCTATCGTCTATCATCTATCGTCTTTCGTCTATCGTCTATCATCTATCGTCTATCGTCTTTCGTCTATCGTCTATCATCTATCATCTATCGTCTTTCGTCTATCGTCTTTCATCTATCATCTTTCATCTATCGTCTATCGTCTTTCGTCTTTCGTCTATCGTCTATCGTCTTTCATCTATCGTCTATCATCTAAATCCCGTTGTTTTTTGTTCAACGCGACTGGGGTTCTCTTTTATTAGATATTTAAAATTTACCTTGCTTTTTCTATATTTTACGCCAGCTTTACAAAATAATTCACCGCCATGAGCCCGAACTAGCTGAAAGGCAGCGACGATGATCCGGTAGTGGTGTTTTATAGGAACGTCCTATGACTCTTATGATTCTCAAGATGCTCGGTTGCCTCG
>JAEEGK010016257.1_pt1 | contig 16384 bp, 16 predicted proteins | sample 8958771 | NCBI WGS metagenome assembly JAEEGK01 (sample SAMN16246547, study PRJNA631951) | gut metagenome | biome: gut microbiome; feature: rumen; material: SC-attached | host: Bos | place: Iran: Karaj | collected 2018-10 | reverse complement strand
AAAACCAACGTGCCTAATCCCGCTATTAATCCGAATATCAGCACGTAAGCCAACAAAGGATGCATCCCAAAATCGCGGATGTTTCGATTGAGGAGTTTGAATTGGAGGCTAAGGTAATTTTTCAACATAAAAGTTTTGACTATTGCTTTATCAAGATTTTTATTTCAAATTAAATCTATCAAAAATTGGCAGACCAATAGGAAATTCTGTTAGTTTCATCAGCGGAAGTTTTTTGATGTCAACAGTTGATTTTTCTGGATGGTCAGTGTCGCAACCGGGAAAATCACTTTGTATTGCCTTGTTGGTTAGGGTGTTGTACGAAATATAATAACATCTGCATCCAAGGTCGGGTACTCTTTCCCAATGGTAATTTACGCTGCCGCCAATAAGACAGAAGTCATTATCTTGATAACGAAGCATATACACCAAAGTATATTCCTCATAATAACCACTTTCACCCTCTTCGTCAACTTCTTGGTAGGTGGTTTCTGCCGACATTCTTAAAACTCCTCTCTCTGTGATTGTTACATTTAGTTGACGTGCAAGCGAATCCAACTGAAATGTTTTGTAAAGTTTATACCCTCCGTCGTCTCCACCCCAATATATTGCAAAATAAGCAGTTACTCTTTCGCCTATCTCACCGTCTACATTTTCGGCGATAACGAGATCTTTTATGCCATCTTTGTTCAAATCACCTTCGGCAATTATCGTTTTTTCTTTTCCAAGGTAGAGGTTGTCTTTTCCCTCATTTTGAAAACGCTTGGTTGTAAACTTATTTTGCGCAGATACATTTAGTACTGCTACAATTATGAGAATGATAGATAAAATGTTTCTTTTCATATTATTATAAGTTTTATTTTTTTATATTAAACACCAATGCAATTATTGCAATCAGAACAATTACAACAGCCAATATCATTAGGACATTTCCCATGATAGTCCAAACCGTACCAAAAACTGCTTCTTGTGTGCTTGTGGTAATTCTGTCGCCACCTACAACAAGGATATTTTTATCGTCAAACACCTTGAAATCAGCCTTTCCGCCGCCAAGACGCACCGCAAATGTAGCCTTGTCGTTGTTCGTCATATACGTAAGATTGTAACGTGTGTCGAATGTCAGACCGTTGTCACCAAAATGCTTTGTTAACTCTTCAACATTGTCGCCAAATTTATCAAAAATATCTTTAACAACCTTTTCGGGGTCGGAAATATTAACTTGACGATTTGGATAATACCGCGAATCAATAGAAAAATTTTCTTTTTTTTCGGGATTGAGTTCCGACGAAAAAATTCTCTCTGACCTTTTGAGCAACGAGAATAAAAATGTCAGAGAATCATGGTTTAAGATTTCAACACCGTTATTAAAACAAAGCGGTGCAGACACTTGACTATACGGTTTTTCCTCCCAAATTGAATAATACGGCGTTTGACCTGCTTCAACCAAATTCTTGCGATAATATGTTAAAGTTTCTTCTACGATGTCAACACATAAGTAATTTCCGTTCAAGACATTAAGTACTGTGTCTTTTATTGTTGGCGAGTTTTTGAAAACGTAATTTTTTATAAGATAATTTTTAGGTTCGTCGTTGATAGCCTTTGAAATTTCGTCATCGGTTTCAAGTACGGGTAAAGTTTCAAGACGGTCTTGCAAAAATTTTTCTTCTGACGACAGATATGTTGCAATCCCTTTCATGTACCGACCCGTAAAAAACAGACCAATACACGTCAACAACACTAACACAATCACCACCATTAAGCAACCTTTGCTTTTTTCCTTGTTTTTTTCCATAACAATCTTTACTTCATTTTGCTATTTTCCACTCATCCACCGTCCTCTTTTTGCTTGAAAAATTTACGCCGATTTTCCATATTTTTCTGTTCTCAAATGAGAACTTTTTGGCGTATTCTTTTTCGTCGATTTGGGCTAATGCTTCCTCAGCGGATTTGTTGAGTTTAAACTCAAAAATGAAAATTGATTTTTGTGAAAATACTACAAAATCAATGCGCCCGTCGGATGTGCGGATTTCGGTTTGAACATTGAGCCCGCAAGTTGCCAAAATCGCGTACAGAAGGTTCTGATAATACCATTCGGGATATTTGTCGGGGTCGGCATCGGGGTAAGGAATCTTTCGCAAAAAATCCTGCAAATGAGTCAAAAGGATTTCGGGATTGTCCTCTTTGATGGCAGTAACCACCGAGCGACGGAAAATATCGTTGTTGAAGCCGATGTCTTCTTCGATATAATTTTTAATCAAACTCTCTGAAAATCCATATCTTACCTCCTTGTTTGGAAAACCGATAATGTATTGGTCGAAGTCGGGGTCATAACTTTTGATGCTCAGATAGCCGCTCTGATAGAGGAATGGAACGATGTCAGAAATGCGTTCAATAGGAGTATTGAAACGTCCTGCACTCATATACGTATTTTCCAACTCGTTGATTTGTAGATTGTTGTTTTGACGCATAAGAGCAATAAGCGATGATGGAGTGGCTGTTTCAATCCAATAACTATTTAACTCACATTCTGTCAATGCTCTAAACAGGCTATACGGGTTGAAAACTCCGATATTCTTTCTTGAAAAATGGTAGCCGTCGTATCGCTGTTTCAAAATTGACACCATTGTTTCAAAAGCAACGTTCATCGTATCGGCAAACTCGTTGACATAATCTTTCAAAGTCGTAGTCAATTCGGAATCTGTAATGCCGCAAAGTGTAGCATAATTTTTATTCAACGAAATGTCTGTCAGGTTGTTGAGTGTCGAAAATATCGACATTTGGCTGAATTTTGTGATGCCCGTTATGAAGACGAACTTCAAAATCGGGTCCAAATCCTTAATCGGCGAAAAGAGATTGTTCATATGTACCCGCACGGCTTTTTGGGTTTCGCTGTCGGTGATAGTGTTGAGCATCAACGCATCGTACTCGTCGATGAGGAGGACAACTGGACGTCCAGTTTTTGCGTTGGCGGTTTCGATAATCCTCTGCAAACGGTCGTTGAAACTGATATTTGGCTTTTGGTCTTCGGTCAGGTTTTCTACTTCGCGAACAATGCCGAGTTTGTATTCCTGTTCTGACAAGGTTTTTGACACAAATTTGACAATCTCTTCCAATCTGTCTGACTTGCATTTGGCAAAACTCAAATTAACAACAGGATATTCCGTCCATTCGGTTTCCAATTGCTCTATTTTCAGACCTTTAAATAGTTCCTTTTTGCCCTCGAAATACGCCTGCAACGTGCTTATCAGCAACGATTTGCCAAAGCGTCGCGGACGGGAGAGGAAAAAATATTTCTGCGGCTTGACAAGTTGGTATATCAAGTCGGTCTTGTCGATGTAAACCATATCGTGGTTGACAATCTCCGAAAACGTCTGTATGCCGATTGGTAGTGGTTTCATAGTGTAATAAGTTTTGTCTACAAGTGCAAAGATAATGATATTTTTATTGTCAATAAAATTTTTTTATACCCACGTTTTATTATGATCTCCACTAAACAAAAGCCCCGTTAAAACGGTATAAATGCCATTTCAACGGGGTTTTATCCTAAAATCCAACTTTAAATTTGGTATTTCGTTAAGAGATTATTTTTGTTTTTCTTTACGTTTTAGCAGTTGAATACGCAACGCTTCCAAAGCGGTATCAACAGACTCCTCAAAAGCCTTCGTTGATTTCTCTGCAAAAATGTCCGCACCAGGAACCTCTACGCGGATTTTTGCTACTTTGCTGTCATAATTCTTACTCTGCGAACGCTCCAAAGACAGATAAACTTCCGCTTTGATAATGTCGTCGGCAACCTGCGCCAATTTTGCGACTTTGTTCTGAATGAACTCTTCGAGCTTCGCATCTGCATTAAAGTGAATAGATTCAATTGTTACGTTCATATTCTTTTCCTCCATTGTTTTTATGCCCGGGGGTGGGCTTGTTTATATATTTTACTTAATTGTTCGTATGTTGTATGCGTGTAAATCTGCGTTGCTTGCAAATTTGCATGCCCCAACAATTCTTTTATCGCATTAATATCTGCACCGTTGTTCAAAAGAGCCGTCGCAAAACTATGTCTTAAAATATGAGGCGAATTTTGCGTAACACTATTCGTTGTTTCAAGATACTTTTTAACAATTCTGTACACCAATTTTGCGTACATTTTCTTGCCATTTCTTGTTCTGAACAAATAATCGTTTAGCCCAGCAAACAAAGGTTGCAGTTTTTCAAGCAATTCCTTGCTAATTGGAATAATACGGGTTTTGTTGCCCTTACCGTGAACCGTTATATTAAGATTCTTTCTGTCAACATCGCCGCACTTGATATTAATAAGTTCGGTTTCTCTGACACCCGTATCGTAAAACAATTCTAAAATGAGCCTATCCCTATACCCCTCGTCAACCTCCTGAAACAAAGGCATATTATCAAGCAATTCGTCCATTTTCCCTTCCGGAACAAATTGCGGCAGACGTACAGGTTTTTTAACGTTTTTGATTCCCTCTGTCGGACTTTTTGCAATTCCGCCTTTTGTCATAGCCCATTTAAAAAACTTTCTCAAAGCCGAGAGTTTTCTATTAATCGTTACAGGAGAACAACCTAAGGTTTTCAGGGTCATAAGCCAATGCTTTACGATTTTAGAATCTACAAGGCTCAAATCCGAAGAAAACATTTCTTTTTTGTAATGCTCAAAAAACTCTTTCAAATCCGAAATATATGCCGTTACAGTATGCGGACTATAACGCCTTTCGTATTTTAAATGGTCTTCAAAAACCGTTAAAATTTCAGTATCTAAATTTAGAAACATTTTTTTGAACTGACAAAATTATTTTCGATTTTTTTTCAAAAAAAAACTTAAAAACCATGGAACGCACTGATTGTTAAAACGTTTTATCTGGCGTTTCCCGTTTTTTTCTGCTATTCCACATAAACCCGTTTGACACGCTGATTTATACCCGTTAAAATCTCGTAAGGTATTGTGCCTATTGAGTTTGCCATTTCAATAAGTTTTTTGTTTGTGGAGAAAATCACAACCTCATCGCCTACCTTGCAGTCTATTCCCGTGATGTTGACCATGCACATATCCATGCAAATATTGCCGATGATAGGAGCACGTTTTGAATTAATTTCCACAAACAGATTGCCATTACCAAATTTTCTGTTAAGGCCATCAGCATAACCTACGGGAATAAGCGCAATACGGGAGTCCTCACTGATTTTGCCACGTCGATTGTAGCCCACGGTTTCGGTTTTCGCGATGTTCTTTATTTGAACGATGTTAGTTTTCCATTTTGAAATACCCATCAACTTGTCCGTTGCCTGATAAGCCACACCGTAAAGTCCGATTCCGAGCCTTACCATGTCAAACTGATATTGTCTTAAACGCTCAATTCCAACCGAGTTGCAAATATGTCTTAACGGATTTAAACCAGTTTTTGCGCAGACAATATCCGCCATAGAGGTAAAACGCTCGGTTTGAAGCACCGAAAAACTATCTTCCGTTTCGTCGTCTGCAGCCACAAAATGCGTAAACACGGATTTCAAATCCAAAACGTCCTTATTTTGGTTGACTAACGCGCAAAAATCGTCCAACTCTTCCGGCATAAAACCCGAACGATGCATTCCTGTATCAAGTTTTATATGAACAGGGTAATGTTTTATACTCTTCGACCGCAAAATTTCTATAAATTTCTCGGTTCTTTCCGTCGAAAAAAGTACGGGTTCTAGTCGGTAATTTGCCAACTGCTTATAATTTCTGAGGTCATAATTCATTACGATTATCGGCAACTTTATGTTACGCCGTCTTAACGCGATGCCTTCTTCGGCAAAAGCCACGCAAAGATAGTCTACGGAGTTGTTTTCCAAAGTGTTTGCCAACTGATAAGTGCCTGAGCCGTAACAGTTTGCCTTTACCATCGCAATCATTTTGGTCTGCGGCTGCAAAAGCGAACGGTAATAATTGAGGTTGTGTTTGAGAGCCGTAAGCGAAACCTCCAAAACCGTATCGTGATTACCGATGTTAAAAAAGTCGAAAACATCGGCAAAATCTTCATACTTTTCGCCCTTGAAAATTATGCCATAATTTTGATACTCCCCGTAACTGAAATTGTTGATATAATCCTGAACCGTATCGTATTTAGTAATCCTAATATCTTCATTATAAGGAATTTGCGAAAAATATCCTATAAAAACTATTTTCCTGATTTCTGCACTTTTTGCAAGAAAAAACAGTCCTTCAAAAAACTCTTCTGCGCTGAAATTTTCAAAGTCGGGATTTTTAATCACAGCACAACGCCCCTCAAATTGATGTTGCCGCGCCAAAAAGTCAAAAGTTTTGGAAATTGAATACAGATTGTTGACAGAAGAAAAACACGAAATCAGTCCCATATTAAACTCCGCGTCGCGCATTTTTATTTGGTCGTCGGGGAGGCGGAGAGCCTCAAAAATCTTTTTGTGGCTTTCTTTAAAAAGTCCGCTTTTTACCAAGTAGCAAAGACAATGTGCGGCATCTTCGGCGTGAATATTATCGCAAAAAGGAATTGTAACAGTGATTTTTTTGTCGTTGTATTCAAGCGTAATATCGGTGTTTTTTTCCTTAATTTGACTGTCAAAAGAAAACTCGTCCTCTTCAAAAATCACATTGTCAAGTTTTTCAAGTTCGCCGATTGAAGTAAATTCGTACTTATCGGGGATTTGCAGAATTGCCACCTGAAAATCATCATTAAGAAGCGATACGTTTTCCAAAAAGTCAAGTTCACTAACATATCTTAACGTTGTAAAAACCTTATAATCAGGTCTTAACAAAGCATACATCCAATCTTTTACGGCACATGTATTTTCTCTGTCCGGCACAGTGATAACTCTGCCTTTGAACATCGAAAACACTTTTATAATATAACTATTGATTGCCCGCGGAATGTTGTCTACTATCAGAAAGACCGCGTCTTGAAACCTTGTTTCATAGTTTTCGGGCAAAGTTTTAACGACAAAAATCCTGACACCCAAACCGTACATTCTTTCTATCGGTTTTTCAGGGTCTTTGAATTTTTTGAGATCGAAAAACACGGAGTTTTTCATTGCCGCCGTACAAGCCGAACGGATTATAATTCCCTCGCCTTCAAGGTCTTGATTACCAAAAACGGCTGTTGCCGAAACTGCGAGGGATATTTCTTGTATAGAAAATTTCATTTTTTATCTCCTTACATTGATTCCTTCTTTTACGAGATATTGCTTCAAATCCGGGATAGCGATTTTTCCAAAGTGAAAAATACTTGCCGCAAGAGCCGCGTCTGCTTTTCCCACTGAGAAAACGTCTTTGAAATGCGACATCTCCCCTGCCCCGCCCGAAGCAATAACGGGAATCGTTAAGATTTCAGAAAGTTTGGCGAGGGCTTCGTTAGCAAAACCCGTCTGATGACCGTCATGATTCATAGAAGTAAAAAGAATTTCTCCCGCGCCGCGGTCTTCGATTTCCTTTGCCCATGAAAAAAGTTCCTTGTCGGTTGGACGCTTTCCGCCGTGAGTGTGAACAATCCATTTGCCGTCTATCATCTTGGCATCTATGGCTGTAACAACAAACTGACAGCCGAATTTTTTGGCTATATCGCTCACTAACTGAGGATTCTTAACAGCCGCCGAATTGACAGAAATCTTGTCGGCTCCATAAATTAAGAGATTTTCGGCATCCCGTATGTCTGAAATTCCGCCGCCGATTGTAAAAGGTATAGAAAGATTTTGAGCCACCTTTTCAACAAGCGAATAAATCTGTTTTCTTCCCTCGTTAGTTGCCGTTATATCCAAGTAAACCAATTCGTCGATGCCCTGCTCTGAATACGCCTTGCCAAGTTCCACGGGGTCGCCAGCATAACGTAAGTTCTCGAAACTCACGCCTTTAACAGTCTGACCGTCTTTAACGTCAAGACACGCTATTATTCTCTTTGCTAACATTTTTTATTCCGATGTTATTTCCGCAAGTCTGGCGAGCGAAATACGGTTTTCGTATATTGCTTTGCCAACAATAACGGAATCTATGTCAATTTCGTTTAACTTTATTAAATCCTCTTCCGACGAAACGCCGCCGCTTGCCGTAAAACGGATTTGCGGAAACTCCATCTGCAATTTTTTGTACAAATCAATGTCCGGTCCGCTTAACATACCGTCGCATTTTATGGAAGTAACGCAGACACGCAGCAAGCCGTCGCCCAAGAATTTTTCTATCAAGGTATTGATTTTCATACCGCTGTCAGACTGCCAGCCGTTGATTCTGACCTCAGAACCCAAAACGTCGGCACTCAAAATTATTTTTTCACCGCCGTATTTTTTAAGGCATGAAGTCATCATTTCGGGATTTTTGACAGCCGCGCTGCCGAGATTAACCGCATACGCACCGAGCGAAAACAGCATTTCTACATCGCCCAAAGTTTTGATACCACCACCGCAGTCGATTTTGAGCGACGTTTTTTGCGCAACAGAAGAAAGTACTTCCGTGTTGACAAGCGCACCTTTTTTAGCTCCGTCAAGGTCTACGAGATGAAGCCGCGACAAACCCGCCTCTTCGTACCCCTCGGCAACTTTTACGGGATCAAGGTCGTATTTTTTTACATTTTCGTATTTGCCCTGTTCAAGTCTGACACAGCGGGCGTTAATAATGTCGATTGCAGGAATTATTATCATAATTTTATAAAATTTTCTAAGATTTTAAGCCCCGTATTTCCGCTTTTTTCGGGGTGAAACTGCGTTCCGAAGAAATTTTTTTTGGCGATTGAAGCCGAAAAATTTTCCGCGTAAGAGCACTCAGCCGCCGTATATTCAAACACGGGAACCATGTAACTATGAACAAAATACACAAACGAATTTTCTGCAACACCTTGATACAACGGCGTTTTTAGATTAAAAACATTGTTCCAACCCATGTGAGGGATTTTTTCGCCGGCTTTTGGTAAGAATTTCTTGACAGTAACATCAAAAATTCTAAGTCCCTGCGTATTTTCTTCTTCTGAAAAAGCACACATAAGTTGCATACCAAGACAAATACCAAGTACAGGTTGTTTTAAGGTCGGTATAAGAACATCAAGTCCCTCGTTTTTAAGGGCTTGCATAGCCGCACCCGCATTGCCGACACCCGGAAAAACCACTTTGTCGGCACTCAAAATTTCGTTATGATTTTTTGTCAGGACAGTCTTACAGCCCAAACGCTGCAAAGCCGCCTCCACCGACTTAATGTTGCCGGCTTTATAATCTATGATTGCAATATTCACGGTAAAAAAACTTTTTTCAGGGGCAAAGTTAAAAAAAATATCGGACTATTTAATTAATTAATGCAAAAATAAAAGGAGATTTTGCTACCTCACTGTAATTATTTTTTTGGGTAGAAAAAATCGTCAAAGTGATTGCCGGAATATTTAATTTTTTTTTGTAATTTTGTGCGGTTTTATTCTAAGAAAAAATGGAAAACACAACAGGTAGAATTCCCGTTACTATTTTAACGGGTTTTTTGGGTGCGGGCAAAACCACGCTTTTGAACAACATTATCAGAAAATATTCCAACAAACGTTTTGCTGTTATCGAAAACGAGTTTGGTGAAATCGGAATTGACGGCGGTCTTATCGTCGGCAACATCGAAAACATGTACGAACTATCCAACGGCTGCATTTGCTGCAACCTTTCGGACGGACTGCAAAAAACGTTGGACAACCTTCTGACCTCACGTTATCAGTTTGATAACCTTCTGATTGAAACCACAGGCATTGCCGACCCCGCAGGCGTTATCGACAATTTTGTGGCATACGAGGAGTTTTTGAGAAAATTTGTCATCGACTCCGTTATCTGCCTTGCTGACGCGGTAACTTACGAGGAGAGTGCAGAGGAGCAGCCAGAAGTTCATCGACAGTTGGCCGTAGCGGACATTATAATTTTGAACAAAATCGGCGACGTAAGTCCCGAACAAGGCGAAAGAGTAAAAAAACTTATCCGCAGCGTTAATCCGACGGCAAAACTTTACGCTGTATCTCATGCTGATATTACAAATTGTGAGGTTCTTGATACTTTCGCCTACACAAAAGAAAACATCGAAAAACTCGTTGTAGATTTCAAAAACGCCACGCCATTGAAATTTGATATGCTCGATGCAGATTTTTCAGAGCCTAATTTTGCAAAAAATCCCGCCAACAAACACAACAATGCTTTTCAACACAGCATTGTTTCGGAAGGTTTTACCGTGGAAGGCGACATCAACGAAGAAAAATTCGTCAACTGGCTTCAAGCAGTTTTGCAGTACAATTCTGCAACGGTGTTCCGCGTAAAAGGCATTTTGTCAATTGCAGGACGCAGCAAAAAATACATTCTTCAATCTGTCCGTCAGTATTTTATGGTTGACGAGGGCGAAGAGTGGCAAAACGGTGAAAAACGTTTTACCAAACTCGTCTTCATCGGCAAAAAACTCAACCGCGAGGCGATTGAAGGTTATTTGCAATCGTTTGTAGTTTAATGTGTTCTTACGTAATCCATTACGCAATCGCAACTTATTGTCCAACCGCCAACGCCGTAAACTCCGTCCCAATAATTTTTGAGATCGGACATTGATTTTTCCATTTGCGGCGTTACGGTTTGGTTTTCATGGTTTACCATGTAGTCGTAAGCGTAATAGTTGTAATCATGCCAAAGCAGCCATGTTTTTCCGTACAAGGCTCCGTATTTTGTTTTGCTATCGGAAGATTTTATGGCTTCGTCAAGATATTCCAAGGCTTTTTCTTCGTATTTTTGCTGAGCCTTTGTTCTGTCTTCGTAAACGCTCCAAGAATATTCCAAAAGATACCAGCAATTTCCCCAGCGAGAGGCTTGAGTCAAATAGGTGGCAAGTTGTTTTGCCGTAGAATAGCGTTTGTCGCCGGTTGACCGTTCAAAAACCTCGGTAAGCATTTTTAATTCTTTGCAAAATTTGAGTTTTTGGTTTTCTTCCAATTCGCCGCCGTTATTGTCTTCCCAATCCTCTATCCAGTCCTGAGTTTCGTTCCAACGCTCCTTAGTATAATCACGCAAAGTCATATAAAGTTTTAGCGGACTTTCTTTGTAATACGAAAGCGGAATTTGCGAAAGATAATCTTCTGCCTTGATGAAATTCATTTCACCGAGATAGCGTGTTCCGAGTTTTTCGACAACATCTTCCCTTTTGACATGCGATTTGGTTAAAAGGTATTTTTCAAAGTTGTCCAACTTTTTCACCTGCGTTATGTAGTCGAGATAACTTTCTAATTCTGCGGCGTTCAACGTCAAAATGTTAATCGTAGAATAATCCGTTGAAGCCAGCAAAGTATAAAAGTTTGTATTTTTGTTTTGCGGCAAAAGGTTTTGATAAACAATTCTGCTTTTTGCGTTTTCAAAAAAGCCGTCGGTTTCAGCCATTTTGTCAAGCCAGAGAAATTCGCTCAGATAATACGCTGCTTTTGCAGGTGAATATTTTTCGCCTTTTGTTGAAAGGAAAAATCTGATAACCCTTGCAACATCTTTCATTCTTTGCGTTCCTTCGAGGTTAGAGGTTTGCTCAGCATACTTTTTCGCGTTTGCAATGTCACCGAGATAATAAGAAAGCATAGCAGCGGCAGTTTTCCACATTAAAGGCGTTTTAGAGGCTTTTTTGTCGGCAATTTGATTGGCAAAAGTTATGAAATCCTGAGCGTCGGCGTGATCGATATTTCTGTAATCAAACGGTTTGCCATACTCATCGCTGTCAATGTTTTCTTGAAACATGTTGACAAAGTCTTGAACCAAAAACACCAAAGCACCGTCGTTTTTGTCTTTGTCGTAACGCTCGCGTATTCCGTCTAAATTGCGTTTTTCGTCAAGACAAAATTTAACACTCTGAATATCATTAATTTGCAAGAAAATATTAATTGCCGCATTTATTTTTTTCTGGTGGTAAAGTGCGCCGGCAAAAAGACCCGTCATCTGTTTTTTGCAATATTCGTCCTGAGTTTTTATGCCGTCATTAAGCCAGAATTTTTCTACTTCGGGGTATTTTTCCAACTGAAACATACAACGCATTGCCATCAGGTTGTAACGGTCTTTGAGCCTTTGTCCGCTATATTTTGTTGCCTTTTCCAACAGTTTTTCGTAAACTTCCTTGTATTCTTTGATTTGATTCTCATCGGGGTATTCCCATTGATTATAGAAGTCTTGATTGACATTAAGATATGTTGACAAATCTTTCAGATAATCAAGCATTTCGGCATCTTTTTTCTGAATTGCAGCATTTAGTGCGGCTTTGTCGCTCTTGCCGTTTTCGATGTCTGACAAAATCTCGTCTATACGGGAAGAAAAATCATAAGAGTAGACCGGCGTTTTACCGCCCGCGTAATCGTTCCAAAACTTCAAAAAATCTTCGTCCTCTTTTCCGGGCTCGAAAATTTTGAACAGGTAATAGTTGTAAGTCGGATAATACCAACACGAGACATCGGCTTTCAAAAAGTTAGAAAGCAGCAGTGCTGTCATCAAAATTAAAAATCTTTTCATATTCTTTAATAGTTAAATTGTTAATATTGTTTGAGTTCAAATCGTAAATTATTGTGCTTTTCACAATATCCTTTCGTATTTCAGAAATCTCCGTCATTACTTTTTCGATTTCCTTAAAATCCGCTTTTTTTTCGTAAATAGTGTCCAAAATTGACATCATCACGTTGAATGTTTCCGTACTTATGTAGACGGGAATATCCTTAGAGCGGATAACCATGAAAACGTCATCGCTAATTTTTTGAAACAGAGTGCTGTCCTTTAAATTCTGATTGTAAACGATGTTTTTAAAACCGTTTTTACCGAAAAGTATCTGCCATTTGAAATTAGGCAGCGCAGCCCGCATTTTCAGCCCGTATTTTTTCAAATGTTTCAGATACGGCTTTACTTCCTTGAAACCAAGAATCGGATTTTCGCATTTTTTATCTCTGTAATTACCTGTATTATAAAGCATTAACACGCCGTAATCGCAAGGCGGAACTTCCATCGAAAGTTGGTGAAGCCTTATTGTTACGGAGAGTTTTATGGCCTTTTCTTTGAGGTAATTTTTCAGCAAAGATAAAAAATTATAATATTTTTTCATACTCTTTGCCGTAAAATCGCAATCTATCTGAATTTCTTTTGCCTGAGGAATTTTATGAGTTTTGTTGATTTGTAAAATTCTGTCTGCCAATATTTTATAAAGGGTGTCAAGATTTTTCTGAATACAATTTTCAGTTATAAAAACGGTTGGAATTATTTCTATGTCTTTTGAGGGAATGTCTTTAAAAGTGATTGTGGCGTTAGGTTTTGGTTTTTGCGTTTTTGGGTCAACAATGACATCAAAATACCGCATATATATTTTTTTGATTTTGTGCTCGGCTAAAAAAGCATTTTCGGTACTATCATTTTTGTATACCGTTTTCCAAAAATATACCGAATTTTCTTTCGGCTCTTGTTTTTCTGCGCAGGATACAGCCAATAAAACGAGAAAGGTTAACAGAAAAATTTTCATAATGACAAAATAAGAGGGATTGTCTAAAAAATGATAGACAATCCCGAAAAAAAATTAAGTTTGTATCACATTCCTAATTTGCAGGTGCGTTTTGCAACGATGGAGTCTGAGGAATAGCCGGAACAGAATTTTGGTTTATCAAAATCTGTTTAACGCCCGAATCCTGATTGCTTTGTTTAACGCTGCTTCCGCCGCTTACGCTTGCAATGATGCTTAAAACTGCAATGGCGATTACTAAGCCCCAAGTGTAAGTTTCAAGTTTGCTCTTTTGCTCTGCAACTCCTCCAAATTGTGTGCCGGCACTCAAATCCGATGCCAAGCCGCCGCCTTTGCTGTTTTGAACCAATACTATTAACACTAACAATACGGCTGCGATTACGATTAATACTATTAACGTTGTATACATGATTTATTATTGATTATTTTTCATATTTTCTATTTCCTTGATTTTTGCGTTAAAATATTCGCTCTTATCAGGATAATCCTTTACAAGTTTCGTATAACTTGCGATTGCTTTGTCAAAAAGTTTTTGCGTTATGTATATTTTTGCAAGTTTTTCCGAGGCGAGTTCAGGTTGTTTGATTGAATCCTGCCCCATGTCTCCTGCGGCAACTTCTTTGTTTCTATCCAAATGCGGAGAATCCTGCAAAAACTTGTCAATGAGCGAAGTATTGTTGTCGGTTTTTACTTCCGTAACTACTGTTTCGGTTTTTACTTCCGTCTTGTTATTGTCTTCTGTCGGATAATTCTTTTTCAATTTTGCCAACAATTTTTCTGCCGCCGAAAGTTCTTTTTTCTCTTCGGGCTTTTCTTCTTTCTTTTCCGGCAGTTTTTCTTCTTCATCTTTAACCTTTGTCGTAACGGTTTGCGTAACAACCGTAGTTGTTGTGGTAGTTGTAGTAACGGTTGCTGCCGCTGCTGCTTTTTCTGCTGCTGCCTTGTCCGCTGCTGCTTTTTCCGCTGCTGCCTTTTCTGCCGCTGCCTTTTCTGCCGCTGCTTGTGCTGCTGCTTCGGCTTCTTTTGCTTTTTCTATCTCTTTTTTTACCTCTTCTTTTTCTTTTCTCAAAGAAGCAATTTTATCCAAAATTTTGTCTTTTGATTCAGTTTTTTCTTCAACCTTCGGTTCTTCTTTTTTTATTTCAACCTTCGGCTCTTCTTTTTTTACCTCTACGGTTTTTACCTCAACTTTTCTTACTTCAACCGGTTTTTCAGGTTCTTTTTTAGCCCCTACAACAACGGCTTGATTAACATTTTCGTCTTTGGCAAAGTTAGCGGCAGCAGATTTTATTGAACCGTCTTCCGCAATATTTGTTGCAACAGTTGTGTAATTACCGTCTTCTTTTTCACCGAAAAAGTCTTTTACGAGTTGCTCATGGTTGACTTTGCGCTCCTCGTGAGAGAGTTTTTTCTTTTCCGTATTTTCTACTTTTTTGTCCTCTACTTTTTTGTCTTCAACTTTTTTTTCTTCAACTTTTTTTTCTTCAACTTTTTTTTCTATTGCCTTTTTCTCCTCAACTTTCTTTTCGTCAGCCTCTTTTTGTACTTCAACTTTTTTCTCCTCAACCTTTTTTTCTACTGTTTTTACTTCAACCTTTACTTCCGGCTTGTTTTCCGTTTTTACTTCGGTTTTGACATCAGTTTTTACTTCGGTCTTCACCTCTGATTTAGTTTCGGTTTTAGGTGCAACGGGTAGTTCTTCTTTTAAGAGCGAGTAAAGGATTTTCCTATCGGCTACGTAAAGCGATTCTACCGGCAATTTTTCCCTGACAAGTTTCTTATTGATTTTTTTCAACGACTGCAAATACAAAAGATGCGCCGTTTGAAAAAACGGGAATTGTTTTATCAACTGCTCCATTTCAACAACCGAACTATCAGTCAGTTGGTCCGGCTCTTGCAGGTATTTAAAAAATTGTTTTGAACTAATCATAATAAGCAGAGTTTTTTTATTTATTATTCCTTGTACTTTTCTTTAATATTAAAGTTTACCAGTTGACAACCGAATCGTTGAAAATATCGTCAATCAACTGCTTAGTTATTTCTTCCACCAACGCACTTTCTACCGAGTTGAACGAACTCGAGACATCATAATCCGAATATCTCGTATACGATTTATCAAAATCGTTTTCGGGTGCAGTTTCGTTTGTAAAGGTTACTTTCAGTGTTATAGTCAAGCGGTTAAGGCTTGCAGTCTCACCCGCTTTAATACCTACCGAACTTATTGTGTAACCGGTTATCGTGCCTTCAAAATGCAAATCGCCTCCTGATTTTACAAGAGTCAGCGGCGTTTGACTAACAAATCTGTCTTTTAAGGCTTCCGTTATCGTGTTGCTCAAATCGGCGTTTACGTATGTAGAACGGTTTTGAAAATAATCTATTGAAACCGTTTTTGCAGTGCCGTAAGATGCACCCGTAAACGAGTAAATTCCGCAACCTTGAAACGAAAATACTGTTGTCAGCAATATTAATAATATACAAATTCTCTTTATCATTTGCTGATATTGTATTCTTTGAGTTTTCTGTACAACGTGCGCTCAGAAATTCCGAGTTCTTTTGCCGCCGCTTTTCGTTTACCTTCGTGTTTTTCCAAGGCCTTTTGTATCAAGAGATACTCCGAGTCCATAAGCGAAAGATTATCATCGGTAAATTCCTCAGTGTCAATAATATTGCTGTTGTTATGAAGTTCCGAGCCGTGTATTACGCTTGTGTCTTTATGTACCGGCGTTACAATCGGTCGGTTTATCGTTGTCATAACATCATCGGGCGCAAACTGAACTTCTTCAATATTATAAGCCTCAGCCGCATTGTTTTTGTCAATATGGTGTATTCCTCCGCCACTTGACATTTGATGAATTTCCTTGCGGTGATTTGCTATGTCGTTGTTGATGTTAAACAACACCTTCTATATTATCT
>JAEEGK010016256.1_pt1 | contig 16384 bp, 16 predicted proteins | sample 8958771 | NCBI WGS metagenome assembly JAEEGK01 (sample SAMN16246547, study PRJNA631951) | gut metagenome | biome: gut microbiome; feature: rumen; material: SC-attached | host: Bos | place: Iran: Karaj | collected 2018-10 | reverse complement strand
GACCGCGTGGCCCGTGTGATGCGCCATGCCGGTGATGACATGACCGAGTCTAAGGCCCTCTCTCTGATTGAGGACATAGATCGTAAGCGCTCATCGTACTACAACTATTTTACCGGCCGCACCTGGGGTGACACCGCCGTTTATGACATCTGTCTGAACAGCACCACATTCGGGTATGAAAAGTGTGCCGATATAATAGTATCTTTGGCAAAGGAAAAACTCGGAATATGAAAAAAATAGGAATCCTGTCCGATACCCACGCCTATTGGGATGACCGCTACGCCACCTTCCTGGAGGGTTGTGACGAAATCTGGCATGCCGGCGATGTGGGGTCGTACGAGATTCTGGAACGTCTTTCAAAGATTGCAACCGTCCGTGCCGTATGGGGTAACTGTGACGGACAGGACGTGCGCCGTTTCACAACCGAGATTTACCGTTTCAAGGTGGAGGATGCCAACATCATGATAAAGCACATAGGCGGTTCGCCCGACCATTATGACCGTTCCGTGCGGGAGCAGCTGCTAATGGAGACTCCGGATTTGCTGGTATGCGGCCATTCTCACATACTTAAAGTGATACATGACAAGCAGTTCAACATGCTTTTCATAAACCCCGGCGCCGCTGGTCTGCAAGGTTGGCAGAAAGTGCGTACGCTGGTGCGTCTTGAGGTGGAGGGCAAGACTTTCCGGAACCTCGAGGTGCTTGAAATAAAAAGGGAAAACGATTTTCCGCATTATTGATACTATGGAAACATTATCATTACTTGAACTCAACGGCAGGGTCAAGAGCACTCTCCAGTTTGAGATGCCCGACGCCTACTGGGTACAGGCAGAGATAAGCAGCATCAGCCCGTCGGGGCAGGGACACTGCTATCTGGAACTGGTCCAGAAGGATGCTACAGGCCGTAATTTCCTGGCCAAGGCCAAAGCCAACATCTGGCGCGGCACATGGCTGAAGTTGAAACCCTATTTCGAGGCCCAGACGGGCGAGACGCTGAAGGTGGGAATGAAGGTCCTGCTTCAGGTGACCGTCACCTTCCATGAGGTCTACGGCTACTCGCTGGTGGTTCAGGACATCGCCCCCACATACACCAGGGGCGATATGGCACGCCGCCGCAAGGAGATACTGGAGCAACTGGAGAAAGACGGCGTGATAGGGCTGAACCGTGAACTCGAGATTCCCGCACTGCCCAACAGGATTGCGGTGATTTCATCGGCCACGGCTGCCGGCTGGGGCGATTTCCGTGACCAGTTGGCAAACAATATCTACGGATTCCAGTTCTACGTCAAACTGTTCCCCGCCCTGATGCAGGGTGATGATGTGGAGCGCAGTGTGATATCGGCCCTGAATGCCGTGGCTATGCGCAGGGATGATTTTGACGTTGTTATAATAATAAGAGGAGGCGGCGCAGTGAGTGAACTGAGCTGCTTTGACTCCTACAACCTGGCGTTCAACATAGCCAACTTCCCGCTGCCAGTGATAACCGGTATCGGACACGAGCGTGACGATACGGTGGCCGATGTCGTAGCACACACCAAGGTCAAGACACCTACCGCCGCTGCCGAGTTCATAATAAACAAGGTGTTTGACACCGCATCGGACCTGGAAAACCTGACCCGCAGGATGAGCGATGCCATAAGCGAGAGGATGAATGCCGAGAAGGTGAGAATAGAAAGGCTGTCGCAGAAACTGCCATCCCTGTTCGCAGTGCTCAAAACACGTCAGGAGCAGATTCTGGAGACTCTTTGGATAAGATCGGTCAACGGAGTGCGCAATATGCTGACCGCCCAGGCCCATAAACTTGAGATTGTGGACAAATCGCTTGCCGCCGCAGACCCGCAGGTCATTCTCAGGCGGGGTTATTCGCTTACCCGTCTGAACGGACGTGCGGTCAGGTGTGCATCGGACCTTAAGAAAGGCGACCGTCTTACCACCGTGTTTGCCGACGGAAGCGTGGAGAGTGAAATCATCTGATTACAAACCTAAATACCAATAATAATGAAATACGAAGAAGCAATGAAGCGCCTGGACGAGATAGTTTCCAGGATTGAAGAAAACAAGATGGATATAGACCAGATCGGCGAGAGCCTCAAGGAGGCCCGTGAGCTCATTAAGTTCTGCAAGGACAAGCTCTACAAGACCGATGAGGAGATAAAGAAGATTCTTGAAACTGAAGATTAACGCTATATGAGACGCACTGTCAAGTGGTTTATGTGTCTGCTGCTTGCAGCAGGCCTGATTGCATGCAGTTCAGTGGCTTTCACGGGCCGCAACCGCATGCTGCTCTATTCGGACAGCGAGATTACATCGCTTTCAAACGAATCCTACAATGAACTCATGTCCACCAGCAAGGTATCGGACAACAAGGCCCAGGCGGCTATGATACAGGAGGTGGGTGAGCGTCTTACCGGCGCCCTGACCAAATATCTGGCCAGTCGTGGAGAGCAGTCACTGCTGGATGATATCACATGGAGTTTCAAGCTGGTGCAGGACAGTCAGGTCAACGCATTCTGCATGCCCGGCGGTCAGGTTGTCTTCTATGAGGGCATCATGCCGCTTTGCGATACTCCGGACCTGGTGGCTGTGGTGATGGGCCATGAGATTGCCCATGCGCTTGCCCGTCACGGAAACGAGCGTATGTCACAGCAGGCACTTACCAGCCTTGTGGGCGGTGTAGCCGGACAGGCGGTCGAGCTGAAGACATCGCAGACCGGAAGAATGCTCTTTGAGGCGGCTTTTGCCGTGGGCAGCGAATACGGATATCTGCTTCCTTATTCACGCAAACATGAATCAGAGGCCGATGAGATAGGCCTTTACATAATGGCGATTGCAGGATATGACATTGAGCAGGCTCCTGTGCTCTGGGAACGTATGGCTGCCAATGAAAGTCAGTACGTGCCGGAGTTCATGAGCACCCATCCCAGCCATGCCAACCGCATAAAGAATCTGGAGAAGCATATGGACAAAGCGCGTAAAATCGCGGCAGAGATTAAGTGATATTAAAAAAATGTCGTATGTTTGCAGAACGTGTGCATTGACTTAATCAAACCAAATAATAAAAATCAAAGTATGAAAAAAATTATCCTTTCACTTTTGGCACTGGCTACAGTGTCTGCTTATGCACAGTTCGGTGGACGCGGTCAGGGAAACCCCACAGTGCCTTCAGTAACAGAGAATGTAACAGAGGACTTCAAGCCTGCTTCAAACAATCAGGCAAACCACCAGTATCCTATGGTAAACTCACAGCGCATGGTACGTGCTCAGATTTCAGCCCCCAACGCTACTTCCGTAGGTCTTGATATAGACGGTAAGATCTATTCAATGAGCAAGAACGAGAATGGCGTATGGACCGGTACTTCTGCTCCTCAGGATCCTGGTTTCCACTACTATCAGTTGAACATTGACGGTGCAAGCGTACCCGATCCGGGAAGCCTCTACTACTATGGCGCAAGCCGTTGGGGCAGCGGAATCGAGGTTCCGTCAGACGACCAGGATTTCTGGCAGGTTAAGAATGTTCCGCAGGGCAGCATGAACGAGGTTTATTACTGGTCATCAGTAACCGAGAAGATGCGTCACTGCTACATCTATTTCCCCAACGAGTACTACACCAACACAACCAAGAAGTTCCCCGTTCTGTATCTTATGCACGGTATGGGTGAGAACGAGCACGGTTGGGCAGAGCAGGGTCACACCGCTCAGATCATGGATAACCTGATCGCAGAGGGTAAGGCTGTTCCGTTCATCATCGTTATCGATTGCCTCGATGCACAGCTTCCCGGTCAGCAGGGTGGCGGCATGGGTGGATTCGGCGGCTTCGGCGGTCAGCGCCCCGGCGGTCCCTCAGCTGATGCTCAGGCACAGGCTCCTCAGGGCCAGGCTCCTCAGGGCCAGCGTCGTATGGGCGGCTTCGGTGGCGGCTTCATGATGGGTGGCGCATTCGGCGATGTACTCATCAAGGACATCATCCCCATGGTTGAGAAGAACTACCGCGTTATCGCTGACACTCAGCATCGCGCTATGGCCGGTCTGTCAATGGGTGGTATGACCACACGTTCAGTCACACTGGCTAATCCTAAGACATTCGCATATGTAGGTATGTTCAGCGGTGGTACAATCTCTCTGCAGGACATCGAGGGTGCCGAGGGTTACAAGGAGACCAACAAGGCTCTCTTCATGAGCTGCGGCGGTAAGGAGAACATGGGTGTTATGGAGGCTGCCGAGAACCTCAAGAAGGCTGGCATCAACGCTACCGGTTACATCTCAGAGGGTACCGCTCACGAGTGGCACACATGGCGTCGCAGCCTGTACCAGTTCGTACAGATCTGCTTCAAATGATCACAACCTATTTTAACCGATTTATAAAATGAGAAAGTTTACAGTTGTTTTGAGTGCTGCCCTTTTGACCGCAGGTTTCTGCGCAGCACAGGAGATTAAGGAGGACTTCAAGCCCTCAACAAAGAACCAGCCCCAGCAGGAGTATCCTATGGTTAACTCACAGGGTTATGCACGTTTCCGCATTGTTGCCCCCAATGCACAGTCCGTATCTGTAGGTCTGGGTCTTGGCGGTACCAACGGTGGTACAGACCTTGTTAAGGATGAGAACGGTGTATGGACCGGAACAACATCTGCACCTCTGGATGAGGGTTTCCACTACTATCATCTGACAATTGACGGCGGTACATTCAATGACCCCGGTACCAATAACTACTACGGCTCAACCCGTTGGGAGAGCGGTATTGAGATTCCCGCAAAGGATCAGGCCTTCTATGAGGAGCGCAATATCCCGCACGGCTTCGTACAGCAGATTCTGGTTTGGTCAGAGAGCACCAACAGCCTGCGTCGCGCATTCGTTTACACACCTCCTACATACTATGCTGACAAGGCCGATGTAAAGTATCCGGTTCTGTATCTGCAGCACGGTTGGGGTGAGGACGAGACCGCTTGGATGACCCAGGGTCACGCTAACCTCATCATGGATAACCTGATTGCCGAGGGTAAGATCAAGCCCTTCATCATTGTCTGCACCTATGGTATGACCAACGAGGGCTTCCGTCCCGGTGGTTTCGGTGGCGGCATGCGTCGTCCCGCTGGTGGTGCAGGTGCTCCCGCAGCACGTCCCGCAGCAGGTCCCGCTGCCGAGGCTGAGGCTCAGGCTCCCCAGGGCCAGCGTCCTCAGGGCCAGCGTCCCGCAGGTGGCGGTTTTGGTGGCTTTAACTTTGATGGCTTCCAGAAGTTCCTCTGCGACGAGCTTGTTCCTTATGTAGACGCTCACTTCCGCACTATCGCCAACAAGGACAACCGCGCTATGGCCGGTCTGTCAATGGGTGGTATGGAGACTCACACAATCACTCTTGCCCGTCCCGAGATGTTCGGTTACTACGGTCTGCTTTCAGGCGGTACCTACAACCCCTCAGAGATTGCTGACAAGAAGCAGGTTAAGAAGATCTTCATCAGCTGCGGTAGCAAGGAGGGTCCCGACAACATCATGAATGCTGCCAAGACTCTTAAGGAGGCTGGTTTCGACGCAATGGGTTATGTATCAGAGGGTACAGCTCATGAGTTCCTGACCTGGAGACGTTCACTCTATCAGATGGCTCAGTTCTTCTGGGGCACCGGTAAGTAATATTTCAGAATAATTATTTAAACATCCGGCTCCATACGGGGTCGGATGTTTTTTTGTTCCATTTTAGTTCAAATTTGTGCAATATTCTTAACTATTTGTTGTAACTTAGCGAGCCAATTGTGCAGAACAATCAATTTATTATAAACCTAATTTTTATCCAAAGTTCACTATGAACAGAAACTTCAAATTAATTCTGGCTGTAGGAATGACAGCAGTTTTGGTTGGTTGCGGTTCCAACGGTTCAACTATTGATCCGCAGCGCATTGCCAACAGAAATGTTGAGTTCGACCAGTACTTTACTGAGATCAAGGCCGATGCCGCTCCGGCAAAGCCCGATGAGAATGGCTTCATCCGCCGTTGGACTATCATTGAGCCTATCAACAAGCCTAACAGTGGCAATACTGTATTTACTGACAGCTATATTCAGGCTGAGCTGACCAAGGAGTATTTCAAGGGTCAGTTTACAAATGACATCAACGCTCTTCCCAAGACCGGTGATCAGGTTATCGTAGAGTCAGAGGCTCCTCGTGCCGGCGGTCGTGGCGGATTCGGCGGCTTTGGCGGCGGTGCTCCTCAGGGTGCAGGTGCAGGTCAGGCTCGTCCTCAGGGCGCTCCCGGTGCCGGTGCTCCCGGTGCAGGTCAGGCTCGTCCGCAGGGTGCTCCTCAGGGTGCTCCTCAGGGTCAGGGTCGTCCCCAGGGCGCTCCTCAGGGTATGGGCGGCTTCGGCGGCTTTGGTGGTGGCATGATGGGTGGCGGTGCTCCCGCTGCTGCAGCTCCCTCAATGGTAAAGGATACTCTCGAGTGGCACTCAGTTGACAGCAAGCTGTTCAACATCAAGCTCATCCGCTTTGCTCAGGGTACATCAAACGGTCAGAAGCGTTACGGTCTTATCTTCAATGCTTTCACAGTAGTAAACTGCGAGCAGGATATGGTTGTACGTCTGGCTGCCGGTTCAAACGCATCATCAATCTGGTGGGTTAACGGTGAGAAGGTCCTGACTCTTCAGGCTGACCGCCGTATGGTTGCCGATGACGGTATGTCAAAGCGCATCACCCTCAAGAAGGGTAAGAACCTGGTTCGCGCCGCTGTCATCAACGGCCCGGGTATGAGCGATATGTGCGCACGCCTCTACAATGAGGACGGCACAATCTTCAAGAACTACACCATCACTAACAATTAATTATTGGATCAGAATATGAAAAAGATATTTCAGTTGGGCTTGGTAGCCCTTGTATCAGTCTCAATGACTGAGACAGTTATGGCTCAGATCGGTGCTCCGTTCATTCACGATCCTGCCACAATTATGGAGTGTGACGGTAAATACTATACTTGGGGTACAGGCGGTTCACCGCTGGTATCAAGTGACGGTTGGGTATGGTCAAGCGAAGGTGGCGCACGTATTTCTGTAGGTGCTGCTCCTGATATGATCAAGATCGGTGACCGTTATCTCTGCGCACACAGTTCAACAGGCGGTGGCCTGGGTGGTGGTCACGCAGGTACTATCCGTACCATGTGGAACAAGACTCTGGATCCTCAGTCACCTGACTATGAGTGGACAGAGCAGATTCAGGTTGCTGAGTCACTCGTTGACGAGGACTGCGATGCTATCGACGCCGGTCTTATCATGACTCCCGATGGCCGTCTCTTCGTTACTTACGGAACATACTTCGGATTCATCCGCGTGGTTGAGCTCGATCCCGCTACCGGTGACCGCGCTGCAGGTGCTGTTGACGTAAACGTTGCAGTTGACTGCGAGGCTACAACCATGATCTATCAGGATGGTTACTACTATCTGCTGGGTACTCACGGAACATGCTGCGATGGTGTTAACTCAACATACAACATCGTTTGCGGCCGTTCAAAGAGCCCCACAGGTCCGTTCATCGATAACGTAGGCCGTGATATGGTTGAGGGTGGCGGTAAGATGGTTCTCGGTTGCCGCGACGGTTATACCGGTGCCGGTCACTTTGGCCGTTACATCGTAGAGGAAGGCGTTCAGAAGATGTCATTCCACTGGGAGGCTGACTACTCAATGAGTGGCCGCAGCACTCTTGCTATCCTGCCTATCGTATGGCGTAATGGCTGGCCCGAGGCTGGTTACAACGTAAAGAACGGTGTATACGAGATCGAGTCAGAGCGTCGTGGTTATGCTCTTGAAATCGCTACTGAGTACGTTCGTCTTGGTGGCGGTCGCGGAATGTTCGGCGGTGGCGGCAACCAGCCTAACACTCAGGTTGCTTTCCAGAAGCTCGAGGACGTTATCGGTGGCTGGCCCAAGGGTAACATCGACGTTCGCGTTATTGACTATCAGTTCCGTCCCAACCAGAAGTGGGAGTTTGTAGCTCAGGAAGAGGGTACTCTGGGTACTCCGTACTACAAGATCGTCATTGCCGGTACAAACCGCGCTCTGGCTGCTACCGCTGGTAAGGAGCTCACCACTGTTCCCGAGTTCACAGGTGCACCTGAGCAGCTCTGGAGCGTTGATCAGCTCGTTGACGGTACATATCGTATCTGCCCGAAGGCCGTTCCCGGCACTGATGAGAAGGTTTGCCTGATCTCAGTTGGTGACTCTAACGCTTCACTCGGCAAGTTCGATATCAACGACGTTAACTGCAAGTGGAATCTCCGTCAGTATTAATCTGACTGACTTTCAGATAAAAAGAGAGGCCTTCGGGCCTCTTTTTTTTGTGCCTATCGGTTTTTTGCTTAATATTGCGGTGTTCTAATTACCAACTAAAATCTTTTAGACTATGAAACAAAAGACCATGAGGCAGTCTTCAGCCCCAAAGAAGACATGTGTTAACCAACTCTTTTTACTAACCCTTCTCACACTCGGAGCTTTTATCTGTTCCTGTACTGACCGCATTCATTTCGTTCCCGTCGATGAAGGATCGGGTATACCGGTAAAGGTACGTGTGGCCTCAATTGAGCAAGTGCCTTTCGGCCATGTTACGAAAGCATCGGCCCTTAATGAGGTCTGCTCCAGGATTACGTTCTGTATTTACAGCGGCGGGGGTGAGAAACCTGACAAGATCCAGAAGGACCAGACGCTGGAGTCCGAAAACTTCGGGTCACTGGACATCCTGCTGGAGGAGGGGACCTATACGCTGGTGGTGCTGGCGCATAACGGTGATGGCAATCCCACTATGACAACGCCCACAAAAACGTCGTTCAACAACAAGAAGACCCGTAAGGCGACTGATACTTTCCTCTATTGCCGGGAGATAACGGTCCATGAGAATATGGAGCCGATAGAGGCGGATCTGGAGCGTGTGGTGGCCAAACTGGAGCTCAACCTGACGGATCTGGCCATCCCGGAGAGCATCCGAAAGTTCCAGATCGATGTCACGGGAACAAGCCAGTCACTCAACGTTTACACGGGACTGGGACTGAACAGCAACAAGATCACTGAGGTTATTGATGTATTGCCCGATGTCAGGACGTATGATATGTATATGTTTGTGCGCGAGGGTTACAACACCATGAACATAACCGTCACCGCAATTGACAGTCTTGACCAGGAGTATAACAAGATGACTATGGAGAAGGTTCCCGTAGCCAAGAACAAGATTACCCGTTGCAGCGGGGAGATGTTCAGGAAACAGACTTATTCTGCTGGTATGGCCGTTACAGTCAATGATGCCTGGGCGGGCACTGTAGAGAAGACTTTCTGACCGTAGTCAACGTACGGTAATATGAAGGCAGGTCTGCTGTTTCTCGTATTTTACGTAGCAGCGGCCCTGCTTTTTCATGTCATAGGCCACCTGGTAGAGTATCTGACGCATCTTGTCGATCGATGCCTCCTTGCCTACCTGGGGTGGGCTGTATGTGAAGTAGGATATATCAAATGTGGTGCCGTAGCAGTGGCATGAGTTCTCGCTGGAGTTGACGTTGGTCTTGCGCAGCTGGCGGACGGTCTCCTCAGTGCGCAGAACGCTGGTTACGGTAAAGCGGTGGTTACGGTTGTATCCGCGGTTAAAGAGCGAGTCCTGGAAGGCCTTGCCCATGTCCTCGAGCAGTTTGGCTGCCTTGGGAACCAGATAGGGGACCGAGTGGGTGAGTTTCTGCACCACGTAGTAGCGGTTGGTCTCTATCTTCTGGAGCTGGCGGTTGGTCTCGGCCTCCTCAAGTGTGATGGGCTTTTTGAGTCCGTTCTTGCGGGCGGCCTCCAGTTGCGTCTCGTTCAGGTCGTTGAAGAGTCGGTCGTACTGGCGTACGGGCTCGCGGTGATCGGCATTATGGTTTATCTCACCTTCATCAATGTACTGCTGGATATCGGCCCCCTTGTCAGAGAGAGTGCCGGAGAGTTTGTAACCTCCTATGAACAGCATCACTATGAGCGCTACGGGTATGAGCATGAAGAACATGAATACCATGCTGTTTATGGATTCCAGCTTGAAGATGCGTTTGATGAGGTTACCGTACCAGCGCAGGAATGATGTGAATGTGGCCTCAATCAGGAATCCCCACAGGGGCATTATGGAGACTGAGAATTTATAGCCTATGAGCGTGGAACCGCCGTAATAGTAGAAGTCGCGCCATTTGAGAAGCAGGCAGAAGAGTATTACGTAGGCTATGGCAGTGGCCCATCGGAGCCATTTGAGGCTGATTTTGCGCCAGTAGAAGAACTGCAGGGCACCGGTGATGAAACAGAGAATCCATATCATCATGGTGTAGAGTCCGGGGACCGAATCCTGGGCGGGGACGAACCATCGGCCGATGGCATCGGTCAAAAAGTAAAGGATGATGGAGAGAAGTATGAATCTGATAGTCCTTATTTTGCGGTCCATTCTGGTGTTATCGGACCTGTTTTGCTTGCTTTGTGTCTCCATATTTTCCATAAACGTTACAAATTTAGTTTATTTACAGGTACTGCAGGACAATCTGATAGCATTTTTTGTAATTTCGCGGATGATTAAATTTATACTGTTATGAAAGAACTTGACTGGGCCAATCTGTCATTTGGTTACATGAAGACCAATTGGAATCTCAGAATTTGGTTTAAAGACGGAAAATGGGGTGAGATCGAGGAATCTGACTCCGAGTATGTACCCATGCATATTGCCGCCACCTGCCTGCACTACGGTCAGGAGGCTTTTGAGGGCCTGAAGGCTTTCCGCGGCAAGGACGGCAAGGTACGAGTGTTCCGTATGGAGGCCAATGCCGAGCGTATGCAGAGCACCTGTCGTGCTACCATGATGCCGGAGCTTCCTACCGAGACATTCTGCAAGATGGTAAAGCGTGTGATCGAGCTCAACAAGGAGTTCATTCCTCCTTATGAGAGCGGTGCTTCGCTGTATATCCGTCCGCTGCTGATCGGTACTGGTGCAGAGATTGGTGTAAAGCCAGCCAAAGAGTATATGTTCCTGGTATTCGTTATGCCTGTAGGCCCGTACTTCAAGGGTGGTTTTGCAGCTAACGCATACGCATTGGTTCGTTCTTACGACCGTTCAGCTCCTCTGGGTATGGGTAAGTACAAGGTAGGCGGTAACTACGCTGCCAGCCTCTACGCTCACAACATCGCTCATGAGAAGGGTTACGGAAGTGAGTTCTATCTGGATGCTAAGGAGAAGAAATATATTGATGAGTGCGGCGCTGCCAATTTCATCGGCATTAAGGGTAACAGCTACATCACTCCCAAGTCGGAGTCAATCCTGCCCTCAATCACCAACAAGAGCCTGCAGCAACTGGCTAAGGACAACGGCATGACTGTTGAGTGCCGTCCCGTTCCTCTGGAGGAGCTTAACGAGATGAGCGAGGCTGGTGCCTGCGGTACTGCTGCCGTTATATCTCCGATCTCACGTATCGATGATATTGAGCTTGGCAAATCATATGTCATTGGTGACGGTAAACCGGGTCCTGTTCTTACAGGCCTGTACCATCAGCTGCGTGCCATCCAGTATGGTGATGCTCCCGATACTCACGGCTGGGTAACCGTTCTGGATCTCTGATATGGGTAAAGGTAAACTGGCCAAGTTTGCCGATATGCGGACTTATCCGCATGTGTTCGAGCCGCAGGGTTCGTTCCGTGAGGATGTCCCGTTTGAAATGAGGGGCTGTTGGAACAGCTCCTTCTTTCATAATGACGGGCCTATTGTCCTGGAACTTGGCTGCGGCCAGGGTGAGTACACGGTAGGGCTTGCAGGGCTGTTTCCTGACAAGAACTTCATAGGGGTCGATATCAAGGGTGCGCGTATGTGGACCGGTGCCAAGCTGTCGCTTGAGCGCGGCATGAAGAACGTGGCGTTCCTGCGCACCGTGATTGAGCTTATAGAGCGTTTCTTTGCTCCGGGCGAGGTCAGCGAGATCTGGATCACTTTCCCCGATCCTCAGATGAAGAAGGCTACCAAGCGTCTTACATCGACCTACTTTATGGAGCGGTACCGTAAGATATTGAAGCCGGGCGGTAAGATTCACCTTAAGACTGACAGCAACTTCCTCTTTACCTATACGTGCGCGATGGTGGATCACAACCATCTGCCGGTAGAGTTCCGGACCGATGACCTCTATGCCAGCGGGGATGCGGACCACATCCTCTCCATCAAGACGCACTATGAGCAGCAGTGGCTGGAGCGGGGCAAGAGCATTAAGTATATCGTGTTCAATCTTCCGGCCGAGGGTGAGTTATCGGAACCCGACATTGAGATTGAACTTGATGACTACCGCAGCTACGGCCGGACTAAAAGAAGCACTCTGCAGACAGGCAGATAAATCAATTGGCAGAATAACTCTACTGCAAAAACAAAGAGTATCAGAACGGTTTTCTTGATTTTGAAGTTTTCTTGTTGACTGTTTCCTCTGGTGGTAATTTTGCATCGGAAACAGAAAACAAACACAAAACTTAGATATTATGGCAATTTACAACACAATTACTGAACTTATCGGTAAGACTCCGACAGTCAGTCTTAAGAAATTCACTGCCAACCGCGGCATCAAGTCAAATATCGTGGCCAAGGTTGAGTTCTTTAATCCTGGTGGATCAGTAAAAGACCGCATAGCACTTGCTATGATTGAGGATGCTGAGAAGAAGGGTATCCTTAAGAAAGGTGGTACAATCATAGAGCCTACTTCGGGCAATACAGGCGTAGGTCTGTCACTTGTAGGCGCAGTTAAGGGTTATAAGGTAATCCTGACTATGCCCGAGACCATGAGCATTGAGCGCCGCAAACTGGCTGCCGCTTATGGCACAGAGATAGTTCTTACTCCGGGCGCAAACGGCATGAAGGGTGCCATCGCCAAGGCCGAGGAACTTCGTGACGCTACTCCGGGTGCAGTAATCCTGCAGCAGTTCACCAATCCCAGCAACCCCGAGATTCATTCAAAGACCACCGGTAAGGAACTTGTGGCCGATGCCAAGGAATCAGGTATTCAGATTGACGCTTTCATTGCCGGTGTAGGTACTGGCGGTACCGTGAGCGGTTCTGCAATTGCAATCAAGGAGGCTTTCCCCAATGCACGTATCATTGCAGTTGAGCCCGAGTCATCGGCCGTACTGAGCGGTAACCCCAGCGGTCCCCACAAGATCCAGGGTATCGGTGCCGGTTTTGTTCCCGATAACTTTAACCGCAGCATTATCGATGAGATTCTGCCCGTAAGCAATGACAACGCATTTGAGACCGCACGCGCTTTGGCCAAGGAGGAGGGCCTGCTGGTGGGTATATCAAGCGGTGCTGCAGCATACGCAGCAAGCGTGGTTGCTTCACGTCCCGAATTCGCCGGCAAGAACGTATTCGTACTTCTGCCCGATACGGGAGAACGATACTTATCGACAGCGTTATTCTCTGCAGAATAATAGAAAAGGCCGGAAGTTGATTCCGGCCTTTTTTTATTTGCTGGTAGATACCGCTTTTGTGGGCGGTTGCTGATGGTTGCGGGCATCGGTGGCTATTGCTACTGACTGCGCGAGTTCGCGGAAGGCAAGACCCGTTATGGTGTCGGGGTTCAGGGCAACGGGAGTTCCGTTGTCGCCGCCTTCGCAGATGCTCTGAACGATGGGGATCTGACCAAGCAGAGGTACTCCGAGTTCATCGGCCAGACGCTTGCAACCCTCCTTTCCAAAGAGGTAGTACTTGTTCTGCGGGAGCTCGGCGGGTGTGAACCAGGCCATATTCTCTACCAATCCAAGAACAGGAACGTTCACCTTCTCATTGCGGAACATATCGATTCCCTTGCGGGCATCGGCCAGGGCAACCTCCTGCGGGGTGCTTACAACTACCGCTCCGGTTATGCCAAGGGTCTGTACCAGTGTCAGGTGGATATCGCTTGTGCCGGGAGGCATATCAATCACAAAGTAGTCAAGCTCACCCCAGTCAGCATCGGCTATGAGTTGCTTGAGGGCGTTGCTGGCCATGGCTCCGCGCCACAGGACAGCCTGCTCGGGGTCAACGAAGTAACCTATTGAGAGGAGCTTGATTCCGTACTGCTCAACCGGGACAATCAGGTCGCGGCCGTCCTTGTTCTCAGCGTAGGGGCGAGCGCCCTCGGTGTTGAACATCTTGGGCATTGAGGGGCCGAAAATATCGGCATCCAACAGACCTACCTTGTAACCTAAGCCGGCCAGTGCGACTGCCAGGTTTGCGGCAACGGTTGATTTGCCTACGCCGCCCTTTCCGGATGCAACGGCTATGATGTTCTTGACATCGGGCAGAAGTTCCGGACCCTCCGGACGGGGTGCCTGGCGGGTCTTTACCTTTACCTCTACCTGTACGTCATCACCGGCTTTGAGCTTGATTGCGGTCTCGGCCGATTTCACTATCGATTTGATGAACGGATCGGTGGGTTTCTCAAAAATGAGTGAGAACGATACTGAGTTGCCGTCGATGCGGATATCGTCCTCAAGCATCTCCATGGAGATGATGTCCTTGCCGGTACCCGGATATCGGACCGTCTGCAAGGCTTCTTTTATCAGATTGGGATATAATGCCATAACGGCTGCAAAGTTACATCATCCTCTTTATCAAAGCAAAGAATTTGTACGGCATGTAGCGCACGGGCAGGTCAATGAAAGTGGGAGCTTTGACGATGGAGCGCTGGTGCGTGAAAGCGTCAAAACTCAGTTTGCCGTGATAGTGACCCATTCCGGAGTTGCCTACACCGCCAAACGGGATGTTACCGTTGGCTATGTGCATGATGGTGTCGTTGATGCATCCGCCGCCCGATGATGTGCGGTGTATCAGCTCCCATCCGTCTTTTTCGCGCCCAAAGTAGTAGAAAGCCAGAGGCTTCTCGCGGTCGGTGATGAACCTGGTCACCTGATCTTTGAAACTGCCGTCCTTGGGGCGGATGGTAATGAGCGGGAATATGGGGCCGAAAATCTCGTCGGTCATGACGGGGGCATCGGCCTTGACATTATCCAGCAGGGTGGGTTCGATGAACCGCTCGCTGCTGTCGGTGCGGCCGCCATAGACTATTGTGCCGTCCTTGAGATAGCCGGTTACGCGCTCAAATGCCTTGTCCGATACCAGGCGCACAAAATGCTGCGACTCCTTGATGTCCTTGCCGTGCAGGTACTCCACCTGAGCGGCAAACTCCTTGATGAACGCCTCCTTGACATCTTCGTGGATAAGGATATAGTCAGGGGCTATACAGGTCTGACCTGCGTTAAGGGTCTTGCCCCAGGCTACGCGACGGGCTGCAATCCTGAGGTTGGCGGTGCTGTCAATGATGCAGGGGCTCTTGCCGCCCAGTTCCAGTACAACTGGAGTCAGGTTCTCGGCAGCAGCGGCCATGACCTTGCGGCCCAGAGCGGGACTGCCGGTAAAGAAGATGATGTCCCATCGGCTGCCGAAAAGCTCCTTGTTGACATCGCGGTTTCCCTGAACCACTGCGACATAGTTCTCATTGAACACGGATCTGATCATCTGCTCCAGTACGGCCGATACGTTCGGCACATACGGAGAAGGCTTTAGCACTGCGGTACAGCCTGCAGAGATGGCGCCCACCAGCGGGTTGAGCAGCAACTGCACGGGATAGTTCCAGGGTGAAACTATCAGCGCCTGTCCCAGCGGTTCGCTGACAATGTACGAATTGGCCGGGAAGAGTGTGAGAGGGGAGCATTTGCGTTTGCGGCGTGCCCATCGGCCCACATGATGGAGGTGCTCACGTATCTCGGCCTTTACAAGTCCGATCTCGGTCAGGTAAGCCTCCTGGTATGACTTGTGCAAATCAGTCCAGAGGGCATCGGCCAACGGCTTTTCAAATACCTTGAGGGCCGATTTCAACTTGCGCAGCTGCTCCTTACGAAACTTTACGCTCAGCGTTGTCCCCGTTCTGAAGAACTGACGCTGTGAGAGCAGAATCTGCTGAATTCGCTCCTTCGATGTGTTTTCTATTGTCATTTTTGCGACCTGTAAAGTGATCCATTGTGTGATAGATTCCAAAGATAGTGCCAAATACATAATCAAACAAGGCAACCGGCAGTACAGCCTGCCAGAATCTTATGAAATGGAATCCGAACGGTATGCCGCGGAAATCCTTGTTGCGCTCAATGGCGCGGATAATCTTGCGGGCGGTGTTCTCAGGGTCAAGTATGGGGAAAATCTTTGATGTAACGCCGTCAAACATGCCGGTGTTGATGAAGTAGGGGGCGACGGTGGTAAAGCGCACCTTTGATTTCATCTTGGCCAGTTCTATGCGGACCGAGTCAGACCAGCCTATCACGCTCCACTTGCTGGCGGAGTAGACGCTCATCTTGGGCATGGATAGCATACCTGCTGCCGATGCTATGTTGCAGATGTGACCCTTGTCCCGCTTGATCATATC